>JAEEGL012342440.1_pt1 | contig 132506 bp, 135 predicted proteins | sample 9134231 | NCBI WGS metagenome assembly JAEEGL01 (sample SAMN16246548, study PRJNA631951) | gut metagenome | biome: gut microbiome; feature: rumen; material: fiber-attached | host: Bos | place: Iran: Karaj | collected 2018-10 | reverse complement strand
TCCTTTCCCTGTTCCAGACAGTACTGCACAATCTCCTGTCGCTCTTCCTTTGTGGTCTTTCTGGCCATAGCAGCATATACCTCCGGTTTCGGGTCGTAATCCCGTAGTTCTCTGTTGCTATTATATATCGTTATCCACCTTCTTAGCACCTTTGTGTCTGAAATTCTGTACTTCCTGCAGATTCCTCGCAATGAACCGTTACCTTGCAGATAATCTTTGACTGCCTGCTGCTTCAATTCGCTGCTGTAACTGCTGTTTCCTCTTGTCAAATGAAATCCTTCTGTTCCATTTTCCCTGTACATCGCAGCCTATTCAGCAACCATGTCATCTCCATGCCTGCTTATTTTCATCTCTGCTGCTATTTCACCTGCATTTGCTTCCCCTCGCAAGTATCGTCCTGCTGCTTTGATCTTCTCTTCTACACTGTACTTTGCTTTCCTCGACATATAAATACCCCCTGAAGTTCACTGGTTTTGCTTTCTTCCAGTGTCTACTTCAGGGGGAGCATATCACATGCAGCTATCCTGTGCTTTTACATCTTAAATGATATTTGTGAAAGAGATGACAGAAGCAACACACTCCTCTTCCTAAAAAACAAGAAGTTGTCTCAAGATAATTCTCTCTATGAAGATCGATTAGAGTGCAAGCCTTTACATTGTTAAATTTCAAATATTTTGTTGAAAAGTTATTATTGTACTATTAGTCTACTACGAAAGCTGCGCCGTAAATCCCGGCATCATTTCCAGCTGTCGCTACAACTATATCGGTAGGATCGTGGAAGAACGACCTTTGATTTGTAATTTCGCGGATCGGAGCAATTAAAAACTCTCCTGCAGCACTAACCCCGCCTCCAATAGCAATACGCTCAGGATCAAGAAGATTAATCAGCGAAGCAAGATACGACGCTATATCGTCAATATATGCGTTTACTATTGGAACTGCATTTACATCTCCATCTTTCGCCGCATCGATGACATCTTTCGGCGTTTTCCACCCGTATGCTTTTCCATCCTTCGCGAGTCTGGTAGCGGAACAATAGGTTTCTGCACAGCCCTTGTTTCCACAAGTGCAGGATCTGCCACCATTATGAAGGATCATATGACCTGGTTCGGTTCCGTTGTTTCGGCCGCCACGATAAAGCTTTCCATTTATGATTAATGCGCCACCAAGACCAGTACCTAGAGTGATCATAGCTGCGGTTGAACAACCTTTCAAGGAGCCGATTCTATGTTCTGCAAGGATAGCAGCATCAGCATCATTAATCAAATAAACATGTTTATGAAGAAGAGACTCCATAGCAGCTTTCAAAGGAGTATGATCAAATCCAAGATTATACGCATTTAAAACAATGCTGTTTGATGAATCGATACTTCCAGGGACAGCAACACCGATCTTGTCGATAGGTGTAGATGATCCGGATTCAAGATAGGCAACAAGATCTGAACATACGGAAAGAACTTTATTGAAATCTTTATCAGTGGGAAAAGGATATGATTGCTTCCTGATCAGATTTCCATCATCATCTATCAAACCAGCGGCAATATTTGTTCCTCCGATATCAAAACCGATAGTAGACATTCTTCATTCTCCTTAGTTATATAGTATTTTTATATTGAGCAATACCTTTTAGAATTAAATGCCTGCAGGGACGCTCCAACAGAAACGTAGTGAGAAATGCGACTAAAAAAGCCGCAGAAAGGCCTTCCATGTTAAGCATCCATTGCGTGTTGACTCCTAATGCGGCGACATCTGCTCCGGTATAACATCCAAACGAGAGCTTTAACTGAACGATCAAAAACTGATGCCATAGGTAAAGGTTATAAGTAATCATAGATAGAGCTGCGGCCAGACGATTAGCGAACAAAAACCTAACCGGTTTCAATGAGACAGAAAGTCCTAAAACTATCAATAGGTAGACCAATGATAGTGGGTAACGAAACGTCAGTTGCCAGTTCTGAATCGTTTTACTTGCTGCACAGGATCTATATAATTTAACCAAAGCAAAGATTCCTATTATTGCAAGGGCTGTACCCAAGCATGATAAGAAAAGTTTAATCGCGTTCGGACACTTAAGAACATACCAAACATATAAAAATGCACCCAGCATGCCATTCGCAAAAACGGGCAAAAAAGTCAGGAAACGATTGACTAAAAAACCAAGCTGGTCTGTATGCTTAAGACAATAACCAAATGTAAAGATCAATCCAACACCGGTCATTCCGATATAAGTGAGAAGAGGCTTACGCTGAAATAATCTACCTAAGAAAGGAAAAACAGAATAAAATAAAAGCTCAATTACTACTGTCCAAAATACCCCGTTGATTGATGAAAACAAATAAGTATCAGTTCGAAGCATGAAAGTAAAAGTCAAATGCGTCAGAAGATCCTGCCACATAAATAAACTTTTTCCGTTGTATGAACCGTTTAGCAGTGCAGATAAGAACATAACTGCAACAGCAAATACATAACTTGGAATGATTCTTGCGACTCTTTTTCGATAAAAAAGAGAAACTGAATCAACTGAAGTATTCAGAAAAAACTGTTTCGCATAAGGGATAAAAAGAACAAAACCAGATAGCATGATCATCAAATCGACACAGAGAAAACCGCATCTTCTGATTATATTAAAATCAATCTGCTTGATACCACTCCAATGCAGAAATGGTGTCGGATAAAAAGGCATCAACCAAGTTTGCTGCCAAAAATGAAACCACAGTACAACCAGGACGGCTATAACCCTGATGCCATCTAATACTCCTATATGATCAAGTTCACAAGGCAGCCATTCTGTTTTTAAAGTGCGGATTCTCATGAAGGACTATTGTACTCTAAGAAGCGAAATGATATTTTCATTAATTATTCCCAGTCGATAGCTCCTATACTGTCAAGGTAAGCTTCACTATAATCGAGATAGTCATCAATAAATCTCATGCAATACATTTTCTGATCGGGAAAAGCTTTGGTCAAACGTTCAAACATGTAATCGTAGGCAGCATTATCATCATACTCTGCACCGTCATTTACACCAGAGCTTTCCATGAATTCATCATCGAGAAATACAGTCTTGTCGAGCATAGCATCGAAGATGTCAGAAGGAAGGATCAGAAAATCACCCTGTTCCATGAATTTATTTTTGATATATATTTTTGCGTTTTCAATACTATATTCTTCTTCCATATAAATCTCCATTACAACAATGATATCTTTTTTAGTATTATACCACGGCAGGAAGTATGTTTCCATACAAATATTGAAATGGTTTCAGAAAAAAAGCTTTCTGCGTTCAGGAGCAGAAAGCTGTACTTATTATCAAACAAATCAAGTTATCGGAGGTTGTGTAGCAGAAACATACGGATAATTTGGATCGCCTTGAATATCATCAATTGTCCAATTATCAGTATAAGGAGCCTGCCCGGGGATAATCTTAATACGATCGACCGGTGCAGGAGCAAGAACGAGTTGCTCCCTTATTGCTTTTGTTTCTAAATCGCTTTTGCTGCCCTCACGTACCACACAGAGCGTATCATAGCAAATATGATAGTATATCCAGCGAGCATCTGGAACTGTTAAGCGGATACACGCATGAGATGCTTTTGTACCAAGTTTGTTATAAACAGAGGTCAAATAAGAGCTCAAATCAGATGAACTGTAAAGAATAGAATGAAAATAAGTACGACTTCGAATCAGAGACCAGTACTGAGCATACTCACGGCTGACTTTAAACTGCCCAAATCGAATTTTGACAGGCTGCATTTTCCATTCTCCTACGCGTGTTTCAGAGCCGACACGGCCACTTCCTGAGGAGCAGAGCATATAACGGACAGGAACGGTATACTCTCCCTTCTCATCCTTTGTATAAACCATAACAACCTGCCAACATAAATCAACGATAATTTTGTAAGTATCAGGCGAAGGGTAATACTTAGGTAAACGATACATAGTTTCATCTTTAACGTTGGATGTGTTAATATCGTCTAAGCTGCCTACAAGTTCTTCAAATGACATATTTACAGTAGGAGCGTAATATGAAAACGGAATCTCAGTCGGCAACGGGGTCGGTGTCGGAACCGGAGAAGGTGTTGGTTCTGGTGTAGGAATTGGAGTATTGTCTGGTTTCTGTGTCTCTGATACCGCAATATGTGCTTCTACAACAGGAATTGGAGTAGAAATCGATAGTTTTGTTTGGTACGTTGAAACAGCGGAAACTTGCGGGACTTGAGAAGACTCAACCGAAGCGTCCGGCGACGAACATGCAACTGCTGTGATGAACAAAGCAAGTACAGGCAAAATTAAAAATCTCTTGTAGTCTAAATTCAAAATCATGTTATTATCCTATCACGCTAATGAAAGTGCGTAAAGGAATAAGGAGAATGTTTAAAATATTATTTAAAAATATAACTAGCTTCGTATGATAAACTGTTCACCGCATTTTGAACAAGTGATGCGGATCTTTCCTTTGTTTTTTGGAACACGTAAAGACTGTCCGCATCTAGGACATTTCAGATAATGATAAACTTTACGATTTTTCCAGCGATCAATAAGACTGTTCCATTTTCTCTGGACTGCTTTTTTTTTGTATAAAAACCTTGTATTCTCTGCATGTCGTTTTTCGATGTTTTTTGAGAATATACGCATCATGCAATACACTATCAAAACGATTCCAAATAAATAAAAAAGCCAATACAGAATACGAAACACAACGGAACCTACCGGATGTCCAGCTGCTAATCCGGATGCAATCACAGTAAACACAAGTGCGATCAAAAGAGAAACAAAACCAGTTCCATTCAAAAAGCGAGCATATTCATCTGCACCGTATCTACTCTGCATAAATCGAATCAAGCGCTCTTTAAAACTCATTGATATTTACCACCCTTTATCAAGCGATTCTTCGTCTGAAGAAAAATTCTTTGAAATGACAGTACGTTCAGTTGAACTGACGTCAGGTTCATTCTGTGCATAGAAAAGCGGAGCACATATGCAACGCCCTAAGGAGAGTAGCATCAGCACGATAAACACATACCTAAGGAATCTGTATAATCGAACCTGAAGTGAGAAGAATTGTTTACGGGAATCCTCTGAGCCGAAAACTGAATCCCATCCGAAAGGCGGTTCATTGTCCTCCTGAGGCCGACCAGTGTATGAGCCTCCATAATATCCATTCCCACTATTATGATTATAATACTGTGAAGAGAAGTTTCCATAATTATAGTAGGAAGAAAACGGATCATTATTACCAGGTCGATAGGAATTGCTCTGTGCCTGTTCCGCACGAAAAGCTGCTCTCTTTTCAGCTGTTTTTATCTGATCGTAAGCAACATTGACATCATTCATTTTCTGAGCCGCAACAGGATCATTTGGGTTCAGATCAGGATGATATTGCTTAGCTAGCTTTCTATAGGCATTTCGAATTTCATCGTCTGTAGCGTTTTCGGAAACGCCGAGAACAGTGTACGGATTCTTCGCCATGGCGTCTCCTTTCACTTCTATTCAACGATTATGTTAAGCATTTTCATCGATTTCGTCAATGCTTTTCACAGGAATGTTGCATTTTTACAATTATTAGAAACAGATATAAAAAGGAGACTGTCGCAAAACAGTCTCCTATAATTGCTTTGAGCAATAATTAATACATGCCGCCCATGCCACCATCTCCCATAGCGGGCGCTGCAGGTTCAGGCTTTGGAATATCCGCAACAATACTCTCTGTTGTGAGGACCATTGCTGCAACAGAAGCTGCGTTTTGCAGAGCAGAACGTGAAACCTTTGTAGGATCTACGATGCCTTTCTCTATCATATCACCGTAAGTGTCAGTAGCTGCATCATATCCATAACCGGACTTTCTCTCTCGTTTGATGTTTTCAACTACGACAGAACCTTCAATACCAGCATTTTTCGCAATCTGGCGAAGCGGTTCTTCCAACGCACGAACGATAATATCTACGCCCGTTTTCTTATCACCAGCACAAGTATTCGCGTATGCTTTTACCCGGTCAATAACTGATAGCAAAGCAACTCCGCCACCGGGGACGATTCCCTCCTCGACAGCAGCACGAGTAGCAGCAAGAGCATCTTCCATACGCATTTTAAGCTCTTTCATTTCTACTTCCGTAGCAGCACCGACAGAAATGACAGCTACACCGCCTGCGAGTTTGGCCAAACGTTCCTGTAGTTTTTCCTTATCATAGTCAGATGTTGTTTCCTCCATCTGAGAACGAATAGACTTAATTCTTGCTGAAATCTCAGCGGGATCGCCAGCACCTCCCGCGATAACTGTATTCTCTTTATCAACTTTAACTTGTTTTGCTGTACCAAGCAAGTCAAGTGTTGCATCTTTCAGATCCATCCCGAGTTCTTCTGAGATAACCTGACCGCCGGTCAAGATTGCAATATCCTGCAGCATAGCTTTGCGCCGGTCGCCGAATCCAGGGGCCTTAACTGCAACACATGTAAATACTCCACGAAGTTTGTTGATTACAAGCGTAGCAAGTGCTTCACCTTCAACGTCTTCCGCGATTATTAAGAGTTTTTTTCCTCTTTGTGCAATCTGCTCAAGTAAAGGAAGTATCTCCTGAATGTTGCTAATTTTCTTTTCTGTAATCAAAATATACGGATCTTCCAGAACAGCTTCCATTTTATCGGTATCTGTTGCCATATATGCAGAGCAATAACCACGGTCAAACTGCATACCTTCTACGATATTAAGCTCAGTTTTCATGGTTTTGCTTTCTTCGATCGTGATTACACCGTCCTTACCGACTTTTTCCATTGCGTCTGCAATCATCTTTCCGACTTCCTCATTTGAGGCAGAAATGGCAGCGACCTGTTCAATCGCCTGCTTGGAACCTACAGGAACGGATAATTCACGGAGACCGTCAACCGCTTCATTGACAGCAGCTTCGATTCCTTTACGGACGACCATCGGATTTGCTCCGGCAGCTACATTACGAAGTCCTTCATGCACGATTACCTGGGCAAGAAGCGTTGCAGTCGTTGTTCCATCACCAGCAACATCATTCGTCTTCGTAGCTACTTCTTTGACGAGCTGGGCGCCCATATTCTCAAACGGATCTTCCAGTTCAATTTCTTTCGCAATCGTCACACCATCGTTTGTAATTAAAGGTGCTCCGAATTTCTTATCCAATACAACATTTCTTCCCTTAGGTCCGAGAGTGATCTTAACTGTATCAGCAAGCTTGTTTAATCCGCTTTCAAGAAGTTTTCTGGCATCTTCGCCGTACTTGATTTGTTTAGCCATATCAGTTTATACCTCCATCTTATTTAACGATAGCGAGAATATCACTCTGCTTAACGATGATTAGTTCTTCGCCATCCAATTTGACTTCTGTTCCTGCATACTTACTGTAAACGACTTTGTCACCTACAGAAACAACCATTCTGATTTCCTTACCGTCAACCATGCCACCGGGACCGACTGCAAGGACTTCTGCCATTTGAGGCTTTTCCTTCGCACTGCCGGCTAGCAGAATTCCGCCCTTTGTGACTTCTTCTGTTTCAACATTGCGGATAACGACACGATCAAATAACGGATTAAGTTTCATGTAATTTAGACCTCCTGACTTATGTATTAGCACTCCGACTAAATGAGTGCTAACCGATGCTCCTATTATAAACACGTTACTATCTAAATGTCAATGTAGCAAATGCAACGAAGTTGTGAAATAAGACATTGGAACATGCTTACAGATTTATATAAATAATGATGGATCTTTCACTTTTATTTTCACCTGCAGACGGAAGTCAGAAATGCAGTAAAAACGCAATAAAACAGAGAAATATTTATAAAAATAATACTTGCAATGAGTTGTGAGATATGGTATACTCGCAATCGGTTCATACAGAAAAGTTCTGTAGGAGCGAATACTATAGGGGGTGAAATGCTTTGGCAAACATCAAATCTGCTATCAAGCGTGCGAGAATCACGAAGGATGAGAATCTTCGGAATCGTATGGACAAGTCCGTTTTGAAGACTTCTCTTCGTCGCTTTGATGATTCTGTTGCAAGCGGTGATAAGGAAACTGCAGAAGCGACTTATCAGAAAGCAATCAAAACAGTTGATCAGAGTGCCGCTAAAGGCGTTATTCATAAGAACGCAGCGAATCACAAGAAGGCACAGCTTGCTAAAAAACTCGCTGAAATGAACAACTGACCCTATATCGCACGTGATTGTTACGGGCTCCATAATTCGGAGTCCTTTTTCTTACTTTTCAATGTTAAGGAGCGCCTATTTCATGACAAACATGTTTCAGCCTAACATAATGAACGGAAACAAAAACATGAATCAATCTTTCATACTAACTAACAGTAATGGACTCAAAGCAACATTTTTGCCACTTGGGTGCACACTCGTCTCATTCACAATACCTAAAGACGATAAAGAAATTGATGTCTGTCTTGGATACGATAAGCAGGAAGATTATCTTTCATCCCGTACATATTTTGGCGCAATTTGTGGAAGATATGCGAACAGGATAGCTAATGGACGATTTATGATTGACGGGATAGAATATAATTTGGCTATCAACGATGGTCCGAACCATCTCCATGGTGGTACTCTCGGCTTTTCTCACAGGATTTGGAGCGTTGATTCCTATTCGGAGAAAAGCATAACATTCTCAAGACTTTCACCAGACGGCGAGGAATCTTATCCCGGAAATTTGAATGTTAAGATAACATATACTCTTAGTGACGACAATACGCTGTCGTACAGTATCGAAGCAATTTCCGATCGTGATACAATTTTGAACCTGACAAATCACACGTACTGGAATCTGAACGGTCATAACAGCGGAACAGCAATGAATCATATTCTAGCAATTCCTGCTCATTATTATTGTCCTTGTGATGAAGGAGCACTTGTGACAGGCGAGATGGAATGTGTCGATGGAACCCCTTTCGATTTCTCAGTTCCTAAGTCAATCAGTCCATCCATTGAAGAAAGCAATTTACAACTTCAGCTTGGAAAAGGTTTTGATCATTGTTATTTGCTCGATAATAATCTGCCGATAGTACTTAAGGGTGATCAGAGCGGCATTGAGATGCGTATTACAACGGATCTCCCAGCTGTTCAGCTTTACACTGCAAATCATATTCACGAAGAATTAGGCAAAAAAGGAGTTATCTATCACTCCCGAAATGCAGTTTGCCTTGAAACGGAACAAGTTCCGGATGCTCCAAACAAGCCACAATTTCCATCCGCATTGATTCAGGCCGGACAATTGTACACCTATCATACTGACTATCATTTCAGTTTTTAGCAGGAAACATACTATATGATCAGTAATTATCCAAGGCCTCAGATGAGAAGAGACAGTTTTTATTGTCTCAACGGAACATGGGATTTTGAGATTACCCATGAAGACGTGGTTCCGAACAATTTTTCTATGACCATCACTGTCCCCTATCCTCCTGAAAGCAGAAATTCCGGGATCGAACAACGTATCACATCACGCGACAGGATGTACTATAGAAAGTTCTTCCATGTTTCGAAGCATTTTCTGTCTGTCTATACATTTCTGCACTTTGGAGGCGTTGATCAGGAATGCCAAGTATGGCTGAACGGCTCTTTGCTCGGTGAGCATAAGGGCGGGTGCACTTCTTTTTCATTTGACATTTCAAGGATTATACAGGAAGGAAATAACGAGCTTATCGTTATGGCAATCGACAAGCTCAGTCATATCTATCCATGGGGAAAACAAAAGAACCGGAATGGCGGCATGTGGTATACACCTTTTTCTGGTATATGGCAGTCCGTATGGATTGAAAGCGTTCCGCACGAATTTATTACCCGTCTAAAGATCAAGCCTTCATTGACTAGTGTAACGATTGATGTTGATACAAACACGCTGAATGCAGCTTTTATGAAGGCTGAGATTGAAACTCCTGAAGGTATTGTATGTATCGAGTCCAACAATGGTTCTTTCACATTCACATTTGAACATCCAAGGCTCTGGACCCCTGAAGATCCATATCTGTATCGTTTGAGTATTTCGTACGGTACTGATCAGATCAGCAGTTATTTTGCGCTTCGTACATTAACTGTTGCAACCGTGAATGGAATTCCTCGTATTCTCCTTAATGGAGTGCCTTATTTCTTCCATGGGCTTCTTGACCAGGGATACTGGGAGAACGGCATCTGTGTTCCAGATGATGATTCTGGATATGAAAAAGATATATTATTTGCAAAATCACTTGGCTTCAACACCCTTAGGAAACATATTCGTATCGAACCAGAAACATTTTATGAGGCTTGTGACCGCATTGGTATGATCGTCTTTCAAGATTTCGTCAACAATGGCCCATATCATTATATACGAGAATCCGTTCTTCCTAATATTGGATTCACTTACGCGAACGACAGGAGACGTCGCGTTTCATCAGAAACACACAGGATATTCTGCGAAACTATGTATCAAACAGTTGAGCAGTTATTCAATCATCCATGCATTGCTTATTGGACGATTTATAATGAAGGTTGGGGGCAGTATGAATCCGATAAAATGTATCGAAAATTGAAATTGCTAGATGATAGCAGAATAATCGATTCTACTTCTGGCTGGTACTGGCAGAGGGAATCGGATGTAGACAGTTATCATCTTTATTTTTCGAAATTGAAAAAATGCAGGGGGATCCGCCCTACCGTGCTATCCGAGTTTGGCGGACTGTCCTATGCTCCGCAACATAAAAGTTATGGATACAGTTTCTTCAAGACAAAAGAAGAATTCCGAAAAGCACTCACCGATCTATATTATAACTACATAATTCCGGCAATGAAAAAAGGATTATGTGCAGCGATCTATACGCAAATTGCTGATGTCGAAGATGAAAAAAACGGGCTGATTTCTTATAACCGAAAGGATGTTAAGGTTGATGCTAAGGATATGCTTCCAATTGCTGAAAAGCTTCATATTATCTAGACGTTGATCCACCTGGCCGGGTGCACTTACCAAGAAGAAGTAAAACTGATAAAGAACAATTATTCGAAGCCTGATTCAGTACAATACTGAACCGGGCTTTTCTAGTCTAAAGCATTTACGAGCCGCAGATTGTTGAAGTTAATGGACGTACTCGTTCAGTAACTTAAGAACATAGCCATAGTGCTCAAGACGTCCTCACATAGTTCTTCCTTTATTCAACCGTTTCGTGCTTCGAAAATCGGATTGTCTGCTTGGCGTTATTTCTCGTGACATCGAAAACAATATGTTTATAATTCCTACGGACAAACGTAAAGCCATTTGAAGATAGAATCACCCCTCTTGTAAGCATTATATCATATGCATAACAATTGGGGTGTCGTTCACTGTGGCGGGGTTTTATTTGGCAACAAAAATCCTTTCCAGAAAAAGAGCTTTTGCTTTCATGCAGGCATGAGACAGATCAATGCTAGTTCATGAGGATTATTGATTCTTGGTATCAGAACAGTATCGCCAAGACCTCTTGATACATACATCCTAGAAGAATTCAATTCATACATGCCTGATGTATACTTCGGGAAAAATCCCTGCTGTGGAGCGATTAAAGCGAGGTCTCCTATTCGAACCTGTCCTCCATGAGCATGGCCTGAAAGCACCAAGTCCGAGCCACAGGAAGCATACAGAGGAAAGAGCTCCGGTCGATGAGATAAAACAAGATTAAATAGATTTGTCGAAAACAGATCTATGATATCTGGTTTAGATGGACGCTGTACCAATCCGATTATATTGATATTATTGTAACAGACGGAGTTATTCCTCATTATCTTCGCTCCGTATGCAGCAAGATCATTCAAATAACGGGTACCGGTTAGTCCAAGTCTTGATTCATGATTCCCTTCAACGATAAATACAGGAAAAACCTCTGAAAGATTTCTTATAAGGCATGTCGCGTTTTCTTTATGAAAAGGTTTTTTACGGTTGAACAGGTCGCCGGTACATACAATAAAATCTGGTTGCAATGAGACAACAGTATCGGTCAGCTCCGATTGTAATGAACCATAAACGCAATCATGCAAATCGCTGATTTGCACGATCCGAACAGCATGGATTATCTTCGTGGAGATCACAGTATTATGAGTGATTTCAAAACGGGTTTTCATCTGGTTTCCATTGGTATACTGACATGATGACATTGCCATTGTGATCGAATTGAATTCCATCTGCAGCCAGAAGGATGCGCTGTACCTGTATTCCTCCAAAGGCAAAGGCTGAAGACAATTCACCGGCTTTTGTTACGACACGATAACATGGGATGTGCTTTGGATCCGGGTTTTTGTGCAAAGCATATCCGACAACACGTGACCATTTCGGATTCCCGGCCATCCTGGCAATTTGGCCATAGGTTGCAACTTTACCCTTAGGAATATTCCGAACAACAGAGTATATGCGGTCAAACGATGAAAGCTGCGAGCTATTAGCGGGCATACAACTCATAACAATCGCCTAAGTGATTCAATATCATCAATCGTTGTAGACCAACTTGTAGCAAATCGGACAACAGTATGAGATGAATCGTATCGTTCCCAATAAGAGAAGCGAACATAATGAGAAAGCCGATTCATTTCTTCATTTGATAGAATCACGAACTGCTGGTTGGTATCGGTTTCAAGGAAAAAACGGTATCCCTTCTCGTGAAGCACAGCTTTCAGACGTTCAGCCATCTCGATAGCATGTAAAGCAATCATACAATACAATCCGTCAGAAAAAAGAGCTTCAAACTGAATACCGATCAGTCTTCCCTTCGCAAGCATTGCACCGTGTTTTTTTACATGATTCGGGAAGTGCTGCGGAAGATTTCCATTTGGAAATACAACTGCTTCCCCACAGAGCGCACCGACCTTTGTTCCGCCGATATAAAAAACATCGCACAGATCGGTAATATCTTGAATACTTACATCAGTGTTATAACTCATCAGCCCGTATCCGAGCCTTGCCCCATCAAGAAATAACCGAATACCATATGATCGACAAATAGAGGAGATTGCAACAAGCTCTGACCTGCTGTACAGTGTGCCGTATTCTGTCGGATGAGAGATATAAACAGCGCCAGGGAATACCATATGCTCCCGGTTAACATCCGCATAAAAAGCAGATAAATACTCAGACAAATCTTCAGGTTTGATTTTACCATTATGAGACGGCAGTTCAATTGCCTTTGTTCCGGTATATTCCAAAGCGCCGGCTTCATGGGTATGAATGTGTCCTGTCCTTGCGGTCAAAACGCCTTCAAAAGGCTTTAGAATCGCGGAAAGGACAACAACATTTGTTTGTGTACCACCTGTTAAAAGATAGACTTCGGCATCTGGTTTTCCGCAGAATTCGGCAATGAGATGCTTTGCATGAGTTGTAAACTCGTCTTCTCCGTATCCGACTTGTGTTGAATTGTTGGTTTCTAATAGTCTTTTCAAAATCGCAGGGTGTGCGCCATTATTATAGTCACATTCAAATGAAAGCATTCTAACTCCTCTATAATTGTAAGATTAATCAGCATTATACTAAACAGTAACACTCTCATCAGCGCTTTTGTTCTCGATTGCAAGAAGATTCAGAATTTTGTCAAGCAACGAGTCCGGATCAAACGATCCGTCTATCTCAATGTAGGGTGTTCTGTTGCGAATACAGCATTCGCGAAATTCATTGCTGCAGTGAATCAGTCTCTCAAGATCAGGCTCATCATTAATTCTGCGCTCAATGACGTTGGCATATTTGCGTACATCTTTGAAATGTGATCGAAGGTATCCTTCACTCATGACGAGAAAGATACTCCTAATGTACTGCAGTTCATCTACCGAAAAACTATTTCGCCAATTTTCCGGTATGTAGCATCCTTCAACAATAAGATTCTGGGAATTCTCAATAGCGGTACGGATGATTTCAGCGGCAAATGGCCAGAGAAAATCTCGCATCTCGGAATCATCTTCAACTGTTAATGAAGTTCTTTTCGTCCGAATAAACCCCATTTTTAAATGATCCAGAGAAATATAAGGATAGTTTAAGCGCTCCATTAATCTCTGAGCAAATAGAGTCTTACCGACATGGCTGCTTCCACCTATTAGTACTATCATGTCATTTTCCCTTCACGATCCATTATGAGAAAAGCAGGACAAAAAGAAACCAAAGTTAACTTAGTGAGCAGAAATCATTTTTTAAAAATACAAAGGGACAGTATAACTGACTGTCCCCTTCCCTTCTACTTCAGTCCAGCATCAAGACCAATCTTATGATAGACTTTATTCATGGTGCGGTGAGCAATCGCGCCTGCTTTTTCTGCACCGTTTTTCATGCAATCCCGTAAATAGCTCTTATCAGCAAGATAACGCTTGAGATCTGCCTGTATTGGATTTAAGACAGAAAGAATCGCATCTGCAACACCATTTTTCAGATTTCCGTAACCCTTGCCGTCGAAGACATTCAGTGCATCGGGAATCGTGATATTTAGACATGAGGCATAAATTGTCAAAAGATTCGAAACACCTGGCCTCAAGATTGGATCAAAAACGATTTCGGATTCGCAGTCAGTAACAGCTCGCTTAATCTTTCTCACAACTGTATCCGGATCATCAGTCATTGAAATATATCCGTTTGGATTCGGATCTGATTTAGACATTTTTTTCTCCGGCTCCTGTAAAGAAGTTATCTTTGCGCCAACCTTCGGTATCAAAGGATCGGGAATAACAAAGACTTCTCCAAACTGCTTATTAAATCGTTCAGCAATATCACGTGTCAGTTCAACATGCTGCTTCTGGTCTGCACCAACAGGAACATAATGAGCCTGATATAAAAGAATATCACTCGCCATAAGAACCGGATACGTATACAGGCCAGCGTTTATATTGTCGGCATGGCGTGCGCTCTTATCTTTGAACTGTGTCATACGATTTAATTCACCGATATAGGTGCTGCATGACAACACCCATGATAACATCGAATGCTCCGGAACATGCGATTGTACGAAAATCACCGAGCGTTCGGGATCAATACCACATGCAAGATAGAGTGCGTAAGTTTCCATTGTTCGTTTCCGCAACTCTGTTGGATCCTGCTTTACAGTGATTGCATGCTGATTAGCGATCATATACAAGGAACGGTAGTCGTCCTGCATTTGAGCAAACTGACGAAGAGCACCAAGATAATTACCTAATGTCAGTATACCAGATGGCTGTATGCCGGACAGAACCGTTTTTTTGTTATCTTCCATAAACTGTGAATTAAATCCTTTCGTAATTTATCAGTGAGCAAGCCGTAAGCCGAGTTCTGTCTTGGGACGATCATCTATCTAGACAGTTTGTTGCCAAGCCGTTCAAGCGATTACGAAGAGCGTAGCGGGCAGCTATTAAATGCTCTCAATTCAATCTTGCACCGGGTGGGGTTTACATGATCGACATGTCGCCATATCGTCGGTGAGCTCTTACCTCGCCTTTCCATCCTTACCTTTTCAGGCGGTATATTTCTGTTGCACTTTCCTTGAAGTCGCCTTCACCGGGTGTTACCCGGCACCCTGCCCTATGGTGCTCGGACTTTCCTCACATCCATACGGATCCGCGATCGTCTGGCTTACTCACTGATTAAAAACTATTCTAAATAAAGCAGTCTTCCGCAATTCTCGCATTCCGCAATCGCATTTGGGCTTGAAAGCCTTGATAAGGCGAGAGTCGGAAGCGCCATATTGCAACCACTGCATTTACCGCCTTTCACAGGTACGAGCGGCATACCATGGTGTTGCCGTGCGCGTTTATAACGGCTCATTTGTCTTGGATCGATGTTCTTCTCGATACTTGCCATCTGCGAGTCAAAAAAGTTGAGTTGTTTTTGAGTATCATCACGTTCCTTGATGCAGATTTCTTTGACATTATCATATTCTTTCTTGTCCCGTATGGCTGCCTGCCTTGTTTTTTGATACTCATTGATCTGTTTCTCAAGAGCAGACAGAGAAAGAGAAAGTTCCTTTTCTAAGGCGATACTCTCACGGTTGAGTTTTTCAATATCATGTCTGAATTCAGTCACTTCTTCGGCTGTTGTTTCTGCATCGTTGCGAAGTGTGTCAAATTCGGAAGTTTCAAGTTCAAGCCGTTTGAGAACTTGCTGATATTGCCTGTTCATTTTTTGAACGGAAGCTGAAGCAGCTTCAAGATCATCGGAAAGTTTTTTAATAGTTGCTTGATGAATCTTTAACTGCTTGTTCAGCTGTCCATATCTTATACGTGCATCCGTGTTTCGGAGCGCTTGTTCTGTCTGCTGCTTTCTTAGATCAATGTCCTGGTAATCCAGTATTAATTCAGGTCTGGGCATATGATGTCCTCCTCATAAACGGAAAAAGGGGGTTTTTCCGAAATAGTTAAATAATATTGTACATCACTTTGGAAATCCTGTAAACGGGAAATCATTTTTTTTAGAACAATTGCTTCAGAATGATAATGTCCACACAGTATATACGGAATCCCCAATTCAGTAAATGATAATGCTTCGTGATGCTTCAATTCTCCGGTTACAAAAACATCACACCCTAATTCAAGAACAGTATTGAGTGAGCCGCTTCCTGCACCGCTGACGATCCATGCTTTGTGAATCGCGGTTTCAGTGCTCCCGTAATAGATCGGGGTGGAATGAAGCACATTCTTACAACGATGCAGCAATTCCTTCATAGAAATTTGGGGAGAGAAGAGTCCTATTCTGCCGATTCCGTCTGTAGTGTAAGATAACGCTGATTGTGCACCGAGCGCTTCCGCAAGCGCATCGTTCACACCGCCCTGGGCAGCGTCAAGATTCGTATGTGCAGTATAGAGCGCAATTCCGTTCTGTATCAAAATATATGCAGCAGAAGTAACGGGATCATCCGGAAGGATTCTTTTGATACCATGAAAAAAAAGAGGATGATGTGTCAGAACAAGATCAGCTCCGATTGATACAGCCTCTTTTGCAACAGCAATTGTGCAATCCAAAGCAACAAGAACTTTATGAATACTGCGGGTTGTTCCGATCAGAAGCCCTACGTTGTCATAATCGAGAGCGAGTTCTAAAGGTGCGATTGCTTCCATCATTCGAGTAAACTCAGATATTTCCATCTATGCTCCTATAAAAGATCTAAAATCTGTTTAATTGACGCGATCTTTTCTGAAATAGCTTTTTCTCCAATGCTTCCCTTGGCATCATGCACCCGCGCTAAATGTTGCGACAGCTGATATTGAGCCAGATCATATAGTAGCTTTTCACCATTAAGATATGACATAAAGCCCAGATCATAAAAACCAGACGGCCAGTCCTTGGGAACAGCCTGCTGAATACAACCTGGAACCGCTTTCAAAACCTGATAATATCTGCCGTGTTCCAGAACAATGCGGTCATCAGTGATTTGATAGTTGTTTTGATGCAGATATTCTCGAATGTCAGCCTGAGCCCGCATCGGTTGAAGAATCACATATCCTGCTCCCTTTAAAGGTATAGAAGAATCATTCAGAATCCTAGCCATCAATGTACCACCCATCCCGAGTATCATTAAGGCATCGCATTCTGAATCCCTTAGAACGGAAAGACCGCTGCCAAGACGAAAGGAAACAGCATGATCCAATCCTATATGCCTTAAAAGAGTAATCGCTTTGTGGAGAGATCCTTCACTGATATCAGTAGCAATGACACGGCTGCACATATTTCGCTGGAGAATTGCTGCTGTTGTTCTGCCATGATCGCATCCGATATCAGCAATTGTACCGCACGAATCTATCAGTGAAATCGCGGTCTCCAGACGTGGCGACACATGAACACGACGCTCTGTCATATGCATATTTTTTTCAAAGGGGTAGTTGAAAGGATCGGCGCCCCACCAAGACACTCGTCTCCGTTGTAAAAAACCACCCATTGTCCAGGTGTGACTGCTCTCTGCGGTTGATCAAACAGAACTTTTGCTGAGCCATCCGCGTTCATATGGACCGTAACCGGTTGATCAGGTTGGCGATAACGGAATTTAGCCGTACAGCGGAAGTGATCGTTGGGACAGGAACCTGTGATCCAGTTTGTTTTCTCTGAGATAAGATCAGTTGAAAAGAGCTCCTCATGTTCCCCCTGCTGTACGATCAGCAAATTACGATTAAGGTCTTTTCCGATCACGAACCAGCTTTCACCTGTCCCATCCTTTTTTCCACCGATACCGAGACCGCGACGCTGACCGAGGGTGTAATACATCAATCCTTCATGAAAGCCAATGTGCTTTCCTCGTTCATCAACGATTTCTCCTTTCTGAGCGGGAAGGTACTGTTTGAGGAACTCACGGAAATTGCGTTCGCCGATAAAGCAGATACCGGTACTATCTTTCTTAAGCGCGTTGGAAAAGTGCTGCTCTGCAGCAATCCTACGTACTTCTTTCTTCAGAAGCGAGCCGACCGGAAATTCAACATGTTCCAATTGAGACGGAGTAAGACCGGCAAGAAAATAAGTCTGATCTTTTGAAGCATCACTTCCGCGAAGCAGACGATGTTCGTTTGAAAGTCTGCAATAATGACCTGTTGCAAGAGATGAAGCACCGGTTTGCAGAGCAAAGTCCAAGAAAGCTTTGAACTTAATCTCACAATTGCAAAGAACATCCGGGTTTGGCGTTCGGCCACTTGCATATTCTTTTAAAAAATAATTGAAGACTCGGTCACGATACTCCTTAGCGAAATTTACAGTATAATAAGGAATACCGATCGCATCGCAAACACTACGGACATCTGCGTAATCTTCGGTAGCGGTACAGATACCGTCCTCGTCGTTTTCATCCCAGTTTTTCATGAAGACACCGATGACGTTGCGCCCCTGCTGTTTCAGTAAGTAAGCAGCAACAGCGCTGTCAACCCCGCCGGACATTCCAACTACTACGTGTCCTTCGTTCATTTTAAATTCAATCAAATTACTGACTCCAGTTCAAATCCAGCGTCTGAAATCACCTTTTTCAGTTTATCCATATCGGAGAAAGGTTTGATTATGGCTTTGCCGATTTCAACCGATTCAATCTCTGCTCCCGCTTCCTTTAGTGCGGCTGTAACTTTTGCAACACAATGCATGCAGCCCATCCCTTTAATTTGAAGCAACATAGTGAAAACCTCCTAAATACATTATAGAAAAGAAATCATCCCCGGTTTCCGAACAGCGACAGAAAACCGGACAGTTTTGTCAGTATTTCATTCAGCTTTTCAATACCGGCATTGAGTGAATCTATATCAACTTTGTTTACAAAGTCAAGTGTTTCTGCAGCTGAGCTAAGTGTTTCCTCAGCCATGCTTTCAAGCGCATTAATCTTAACGATTGCATCCGTAATCCCATTCATCGCAGTCGTTCCTGAATCTGCGAGTTCATGAATAGAGGATTCCAATGAAGCAAAATCTACAGCTTTCAATTCACTTGCGACTTCATCAAGGCCGGTTGCAGTTTTAGTCAAAGAATCAACAGCAGTTTTAACCTCGCTTTGTATGCTTTTCACAGAAGAAATCAACACTATCACAAGAGTGAGAAGCAAGGCGATTGCCACGAAAGAAAGAACCATCCTGACACGAGATGCTTTTGCCTGCTTTGCTTCTTCCTTAAGTATTTTTTCGAGCAGATCAGTATGAACGTCTTGCAGATTATTCAATGCTTCCATAATATTATTACCTCTCGTAAATTAGTTTATCATTCTTAATGCATCACTGTGCAGATTCTCTTAAATTCAGGAACTTTTTTGTCCGGAAGAGGTCGAACGATATACTTCTCTGGGTGCAGACATTCATTTTCGCAAATAAAGAAAGATGCATCATCAACCTCGGGAAACAGGACACCATTCTTTTTCTGAAGGTTTATCATGGCTTCTTTGACACTTGGATGGACCTCAAGATACATTCTTCTGATTTTACTTCCTTTCAGGATCTGAAGTGTTTGCTTCCTTAAACGATTGAATACCGTATATGGTGAGAGGATTTTTGCCTCTCCCTCGCAGCAGGGACACATCACCTTCAACGTATCCCCGATGCTACGCCCAGTCTTCTTACGTGTAAGTTCAACAAGTCCAAGATGAGTAAATCCGAAGACATGAGAACGAGTATGATCAGAGCGCATAGCATTTTTTAATGTGCTTAAAACCAGCTGTCTATGCGCTTCCTTTTCCATATCGATAAAATCTATGATAACGATACCCCCGATATCTCGGAGCCGGAGTTGAAGAGCAATTTCTACGGCCGCTTCACAGTTTGTTGCAGTAATGGTTTTTTCAAGATTGTCTTTACCAACGTAACGTCCTGTATTGACATCAATTACTGTCAATGCTTCTGCACGATCAATAATCAGATAACCGCCACTCTTCAGCCATACTTTTCGAGAAAGTGCGCGATCAATCTTGCTTTCTGATTCATAACGGTCAAAGAGTGCTTCGCTGTCCTTGAAAAGTATACGGGGCTTAAGCTTGGGAGCCATAAGATCGGCAAAATCGCGAATTCTGTTATATGCTTCCGTATCATTTACGAAAACGCGATCAACATCCTTCATCAAAAGATCACGAACAGTTCGGAACAACAGACTCTGTTCTTCATGAAGAAGCTTTGGGGCTTTGCTTTTTTTGGATTTCGAGATCAAGTCTTGATAAAGTTTCTGCAGGCTTTCAATTTCTTCTTGAAAAGCCTCCTTCGTTCTTCCGGCAGAAGCAGTACGAACAATTATACCGGTATCCTGCGGCTTCAATTCCTTGATTAGTTTTCTAAGACGTATACGTTCCTCTTCTTTTTCGATCCTTCGTGAAACACCTATATAATCGACAGTCGGCATAAGAACGAGAGATCTGCCGGCAAGTGTCAAATGTGTTGTAACTCGCGCACCTTTTGTACCAACCGGATCTTTTGAAACCTGTACAAGTACCTCCTGTCCAGGTTTCAGCATATCGCCGATTTTTCGTGTCTCTGGAATTTTTTCAAGTTCGTCGTAAGAATCACCTGGAGTGAAAACGTCTCCAGCATAAAGAAACGCGTTACGTTCAAGACCGATATCAACAAAAGCTGCTTGCATTCCAGGCAACACATTCTGTACTTTTCCCAGATAAATGTTGCCTACGAGACGCTCACTTCCTTCTTGTTCAACATAAAGCTCGACAGGTGTGCCATCTTCTACAACCGCAACACGAATATTAAAAGCATTTGCATCTACTAAAATTTCTTTGTTCATGTTAACCTTCCTGTTTTTCAAGGTGTGGAAGCTTATCTGTCCCATCAAAACAAACTGAAATGCGGTGAACCTGCGCATAGCCTGTCATTCCGATACGATCGAAAAGTGCGTGAAGAAAGGTTTCGACGCGCAGGCCGCCGGATACAGTCAAGGTACCTATAAGTTCTATCTGCAGAAGGGAATCGGAAGTTTCCGGGACAAAAGCCTTTATTATCTCAGGGCGGATATTTGTCAAACGATTGCCGCCCTTTGTTTTTTTCATTACCATGATCTCCTGATTGTCGAGCATGGATCCCAATGCATCTTGAAGTTCTGCCTTTGTCAAAGGAGCATCCGGAAACAAAGTAATGGTATACCGGGCGCCGCGTAAAAGCTTGGAAAGAGTATCGATGGTTTCATCCCCGGCAAAGGCCGTATGAAACTGAAGCCCGCCAGGAAGCGATGAATTCACACGACGGATAAACTCTTCCGGGAGGATCTCCTCTTCCAATTCAAGATCTATCCATTCGGCTGCACTTGAAAAACCTGTAGCGAGTGCGGTGGCAAAAGATAGTTTTGGATGAGGATTAAATCCATTTGTATATGCAAGCGGAAGTTCTGCCCTGCGAAACGCACGCTGTAACGTCCTTTGTACGTCAAGATGTGAAATATAGGAGATTTCTTTATTCTTTTGAAATGCGGCAATAATTCTCACACTGATCACCAAAACAGCCGTTACATCCCTGTCGGCAGTCCTTTGTTGTCTTTCCCTCTTTGGCAAGAATCCATTCACGGCGAAGATACTGCTCCGTAACAATAGCGTCAACTATTGACCACGGAAGAGGTTCGCCGGGAACTCTCTCTATATATGCGTATTCATCCATTGTTAGACCGAATTTATGAAAAGATTGCTCCCATACATCCGGCTTAAAATGCTCAGCCCAAGAATCGAAGCGGCATCCATTCTGAAATGCGTCTATCAGCACGTTTGTCAGTTTGCGATCTCCGCGTGAAAAAACAGCTTCGAGGACACTAAGTACTGAAGGATGGCAATGAAGTTCCGCTCCGCGGATTCCCTTCATAGCTGTTTTCAATAATTGCTGCTTTCTTACAATTTCATCGTGTGTATTCTGTGCACACCATTGAAATGCAGTCCAGGGCTTCGGAACGAATGTTGAGACGCTGACAGTGAGACGAAAACCGGAACCACGTTTTTCTTTTGGAAGCTGGTAAAAACAGCGGCTGACTTTACGCGCCAAATCGGCGATTCCTAAAATATCTTCATCGGTTTCAAAAGGAAGACCTATCATGAAATACAGTTTTACACCGCACCAGCCTTCTTCGAATGCATCCTCGACAGCACGGAGAAGGTCATCTTCTGTAACATTTTTGTTGATAACATCCCGCATCCGTTGTGTGCCTGCTTCGGGAGCAAAAGTCAGACCCCCCTTACGGATCGATTGCATTTTATTCAGTTCTTGTCTAAGATCTGAGTCGATTCTAAGCGATGGCAGTGAGACGGATACTCGCTGTGCGAGCATATCATCAATAATCCGCGGAAGCAAGGTATGCAGATGAGAATAATCACCGGTGGACAGCGAGAGTAATGAGACTTCATCGTATCCGGTGCATGCAACTAATTCATGTGCCTGACGCAGGAGAGTTTCCTCGGATCTTTCCCGGACAGGTCTATAGATATATCCGGCTTGACAAAACCGGCATCCCCGGCTGCAACCGCGCATAACTTCCACAGCAACCCGGTCATGTACGATATTCATATTGGGAACGACCTGATCACCAACATAAGGTGCATGATCCAGATCTATTAGAATCCTTCGCTTTACGCGTGCAGGGATATGATCCTCAATTGGACGGACGCATTGAAAACGACCGTCAGATTCGGAGACCTCATAAAAAGCGGGAACATATACGCCTTCAATCTGAGCTGCACGTTTCAAGGTGTCGTGACGGTTCAGGCCTTCCCTCTTCGACGAGCGAACGGATTCAATCACTTCATTATCAAGATCCTCTCCGTCGCCAATGCAGATTATATCAAATATTGAAGCTACTGGTTCAGGATTTACCATACAAGGCCCGCCGGCAAGAATGATAGGATCGTCCTCTGAACGATCTTTTGAAAGAAACGGAATTTCTGATAAATCGAGCATGGTCAATACGTTTGTATAGCACATCTCGTACAACAGAGAAAATCCTACGATATCAAATTCTTTGAGCGGGGATTTTGTTTCCATCGTATAGAGTGGCAAATGGGACGCGCGAAGCGCGTTTTCCATATCCGGCCAAGGAGTATAGCAACGTTCGCAATACACACCATCCAATTGATTAATTGTATGGTACAGGATACGGCTGCCCATATGCGACATACCGATCTCGTATACATCCGGGAAACAAAGCGCGAACCTAAAGTCATAAACAGGCTTGAGAACCATATTCCATTCTTGCCCAATATAGCGCGCTGGTTTCTCAACCTGCATCAACAGCTTCTCGAGAGCTACAGAATCCAAATCTTCCATCCTCGATCATTACATTTAATACATATAAAATCTATTTTAGTATAGCATGGATTATGTATCAGGTCAATTAAACTGCCTGCAAAATCTAGGTTATGAAGTGAAAGACGGAAGTATGAGAAAAGTGTGGATATGAAGTAAAAAAACATCGCATATGCTTGCGGCTTCATTTCTTCTTTGGTATCATTCGATTATGAAAACTATACGCCATACCATTCACTTTTTAACTGCTGTTTGCGTCATATTCTCTATGCTTTGCGGCTGTAATAATGCAGAAGCACCAGTTCCGAGTCTGACGCTTACGGTATTTGCTTGCGGAAAAGCTGACGCGATGCTCTTGCAGTTCGATGATTACACTGTTATGATCGACACCGGCGAAAATGGTGACGGTGATGAGTTGGTAGAATCACTTTCTTTAGCCGGAGTCAAAAATATTGACCTTATGATTTTGACTCATCATGATAAAGATCATATCGGCGGTGCTGACGCAATACTTAATCATTTCCCGACAGCAACAGTAAGAATGCCATCCTATGAGACTAATTCCAAGCAGTATCTGGAGCTTATTGATGCATTGGAAGAATCCGAAACTGAGATTGTGCGTATGAACAAGGACGCGGTTTTTTCACTAGGTTCTGCAGATTTTGTTATGTGGGTATCACCGCTCGAGTATAATGGCAAAGATGGCGACGATAATGAACAATCACTCGTTACGAAGTTCATTTATCAAGGGAAATCTTTTCTTTTCACTGGCGACGCAGAGAAAGAATGGTTAAAGAATCTTTGTTTTAGTTCAAGAAACCTGACATGCGATGTGTTAAAACTCCCGCATCATGGAGTGTATGATAAGAACATTCCTACTCTGCTTGCCTTGACACTCCCGGATTATGTTCTGATAACTGATTCAGCAAAGAATCCAGCTGATTCTAAGACAATCGATATTCTTAAAACACTCGGACAGCACGTCTTCCGCACTGAGAATGGTACAATCAGGATGACACTGACAAATGGTACCTTCAGCGTGGTACAGTATTAGTTATTAACAGGTAGGTACCAGATGGCAACTGACGGAATTTCGATCTATGCGACTGTTCAAGAATTCCACATCCTTAAGGATGCAAGAATCGAACACATCTCACAGCCGGAAAAAGATATTCTTGTGCTTCACGTTCATGGACCGGAATGTGGGAGACGCAAAATACTGATCAATATCAATAATGAGAACGGAAGGATCCAGTTTACTACGCAAAGTTTTGACAATCCAGAAAAAGCTCCGTCATTCTGTATGTTACTTCGGAAGCACTTGACCGGCTCACGTATTATCAGAGTTGAACAAAGAGGCTTGGACAGAATTGTATCATTTATCATCAGGGGAAAAGATGAACTGCATGATGATCTATCACTGTCTTTGATCGTCGAACTGATGGGACGCCATGGAAATACATTCCTTATTAATTCTGAAGGGATGATAATGGATTGTATGCGCCACTTCGGTCCATCCGATGAATCCTTACGGCTTTGTCTTCCTAACTGCAAATACGTGGAACCTCCTTCACAGGAAAAGCTTTCCCCGTTCTCACTTAGCGAAAAAGAACTCAATGCACTTTCCAAAGGAGAGCATCCGAGAGTTTGGCTTATAAACGAAGTCCAAGGCATTTCCAGACTGTGTGCTCAGCAGATATGTGCATATGATGTTCCATTGGAGATGATCGGTTCCGAGTGCTATGAAGTGTTTCATCAGCTTTCGGAAAGCAGATTCTCCCCATCTGTTATCCAAGAAAAGGGCGTCCTCCCCTTCTGCCCTAAAAATTCTTCTTTTCATTCTTTCAAGACAATGTCGGAGGCATTTGAATCATACTATCGACAACGTGATCAGCATACAATCCTGTCAGAACGCAAAGCACTAATGACGTCTACGGTCTCCAGAACAATAAAGCGACTTTCCAGAAAGCTGGAGTTGTTCGTATCTGAACTCGCAGAGAAAGACAGTATAGAGCGCGACCGAAAATATGGTGAACTTCTCCTTGCAAATATAGGATCAATTCAGACTACAAAGCAGGATGCAGTTGTTCTTGACTATTATATAGATCCGCCGCAGGAAATCCGCATACCGCTGGATGGACGGTTTTCTGTAAAGCAAAATGCGATGCGTTATTTTAAAGCTTACAAAAAAGCAAAGAACGCTTCCGAATACGCTGCATCTCAGATTAATGTGATTCGTGATGAAATCGACTATCTTGAAGGATTACAGATGAGTCTTGAATACGCTACCACGATTGAAGATATATCAGAAATTCGGGAAGAAATGATTCTTCAAGGATATTTGAAACAAGAATCACCGAAAACAAGCCGCAAAATCAAGAATAGTATCCCTTTACCATTGATATACCGAGCACCCGATGGAGCAATCATTAAGGTCGGAAAGAATAATCTTCAAAATGATTATCTGTTTAAAGTTGAACGTCCTGAGTATGTTTGGCTTCATACACAGAAAATTCCATCCAGTCATGTATATATAGAAACTGCTGATCCTTCCAGAGATACGCTGCTCCTTGCAGCAGAAATCACCGCACTTCACAGTCGTGCATCGTCCTCGTCACAGGTTCCGGTAGACTATACCAGAAAAAAAGATGTGAAGAAACCAGCCGGCGCAAAACCTGGCTTTGTTAATTACTTCAATCAGCATACGATTTACGTCACCCCCGATGCGCAACTACTGGATAAATACCTGTTAAGGTAAGGAGGTTTAAATGAAACTGCTTCTTGCAACAAACAACGCACACAAAGTGCTTGAATTAAAAGCGATTCTTGGGGATTATTTTTCTGAGATCAAATCTCTACATGAAGCCGGCATCACATTCGAAGCTATAGAAGATGGGAAAACCTTCGAAGAAAATGCCCTGAAAAAGGCTCGAGAGACATTATCTTTCGCATATGATACTGCCGATGCAGTTTTAGCAGATGACAGCGGTCTTTGCGTTGACGCACTTGGCGGCGCTCCAGGCGTTCATTCTGCTCGGTTTGCAGGTGAAGGACATGATACCGATGCTAACAACTTGAAACTTGTATCTCTGTTAAAAGATTATCCAATGGAAAAACGCACTGCTAGATTTGTTTCATGTATCGCACTTGTTAGAAAAGGATACCCTGATTTGTGTGTAACAGGGACAGTTGATGGAATAATTCTTTCGAAAGCGCTAGGGTCAAACGGATTCGGTTACGACCCTTATTTTTGGTATGAGCCAATGAAAAAAAGCTTTGCAGAAATGACCGCTGATGAAAAGAATAAAGTTAGTCACAGACATAATGCACTCGTAAAATTAAAGGAGGCATTGGATGGCGAGAATCGGGGTATTCTCTGATACGCATGGTTCAATTGATCATCTTGAGTCTTTTATAGGAAGACTCGGCGCACTCGATTCTGTTTTTCACCTTGGAGATTATGCGCGGGACGCAAAACCGCTTTCGGACAGACTGGGAACAGGATTTGTAGCTGTGCGCGGTAATTGCGATCCGTGGTCCGAGATGCCGCTTGCGACAATTGTTGAATGGAATGGAAACAGAATCCTTCTTCTCCATGGGCATACAATAAAGGGAACTCTTGCCCTCTATTACGAAGCACTAGCGCAAAACTGTAATTGCGTTATATATGGACATTCACATATTGCATCAATCGAGCGCAAACAAGGAATCCTTATCGTCAACCCTGGCAGTTTGTCTATTCCACGCGGCGGACAAAAATCAAGTTGTGCAGTTTTGAGTGTAATTCCAGGCACTGTAACAGCTGAACTTCTCTTTGAAACTTAAAAAAGCCACATCTTTATCGAAAAACTTTTACAAAATCATCCCCACGCTGCATTGACTTTCTATCCTAACCAAATTAAACTTACTTAATAATAATTAGTACCGTGAGGGTTTCATGATATATTTCAAACGTGTTTCGGCCGTATTTTTGGCTTTTCTTTTCTCTGCTGCCATTCTTTTTTCTCCCGCGACAACGGCTTCCGATGGATTCAATATCGATTCTATTTATGAGCCGTACTTTATTCTTGTTGATGCTGACAATCCTTCAGTTTCTATAGATGGACTCGAGAGAGATGCTGATTTGCAGGTGGAACCGGCAAGCACAACGAAAGTATTAACTGCCATCGTTGCTATTGAACAAACTCTGAACAATGGCGGAACTTTGAATGATATGGCCACAGTTTCAGCAAAAGCTGTAGATTTTGGAAGAGGAAATTCACTGATGGGTCTCGAGGAAGGCGATACTTTCTCTTTGATTGACCTTCTGTACGGAATGATGCTTCCAAGCGGAAATGACGCTGCAATCGCAATTGCGGAGCATGTAGCCGGAAGTACTGATAAGTTTGCTGAATTGATGAATGCAAAAGCAAAAGAGCTCGGTATGAATTCTTCGCATTTTGTAACTGTTCACGGAAAACATGACACAAACCATTACTCTACGGTACGTGACATGGCTATTCTGACCGCATATGCACTCAAAAACGAAACATTTCGTGATATCGTAAGTACTGCATCGTATACTACAACTTCCGGAAACAGGAAACTCACCGTTCTTAATTCAAATCGTCTGTTAGTCGATCTCGAGCCTACTGAAAAACTACCGAATCCTATATCTTGCCTTTATGAATATGCGATCGGAGTTAAAACCGGCGATACGACACAGGCTGGAAAATGTCTGATTGCTGCAGCAAAAAAAGAAGGAATCACTTTGATTGCCGTTTTATTCGGGGGCACACTCAATGACGAATCTTACGATAGTTGGGCGAGTGATGGTAGAAAGGATAAATACAACGCTTACCGTTTTCAAGACGCAAAGAAACTATTCGAGCATGTATTCCAGAAACTCGAAAGAACAGTATCTCTGTCCGATTTGAAAGCAGCCGGACTTCAAACAGAGTTTTCTGTTCCGATCCCGAACGCAATCTCAAACGATCCGTACGGAGGTATACTTGTCGCCAAGGCAGATGTAAGCGAAGACTTTACAATCAAACTGATGGAACCTAAAATGAAGACCGTAATGGAAAGCGCTTCTTCACTTGCAGATGTTTCTATTACCAACAATTATGCACCGATTTCAGATAGAAGCGTAATCGGCAAGGTTTCATATGTATATAATGGAGAGACCCTGTTCTCTGCTGATCTTATCGCAACACGAAATGTTAAAGAAGGTACTGCACAAATTGATATCGCTTCAGACGATAATCAGCCTCAGATGCATGCCGGCGGATTGATATCGGATGTACAACCTGATGAGAATGTTTCAACAATCACCGGATGCGGAAAGCTTACACAGCAGCAAATGATTCTTCTCATTCTTGTCCCGGTCATTCTCCTTCTATTAATTACATGCGTTGTAATGTTTGCGGTTTATCTGCGAGCGGAACGTATTCGTGAAGAAAAACGCCGTAAAGCGATGGAAGCGAAGAGACGCGCTAAACAGCGGTCGCATTACAGAAACTGAGGTTTTAATACTATGAAGCATCGTATCCTCTGCCTTCTTCTTATTCTTATTCTGGCCGTCGGACCAGTAGCACGCGCTGATTCCGATACAGGATTTGATATCAAGTCGCTTTCAGAGGATTATTTAATTGTAGTAAATGCTGAAGAACCTGATACAGCCGTTTGCGGATTAGAAAAAAATGCAGATGAGAGATGCTATCCAGCAAGCACAACAAAGATACTTACCTGTATCATTGCTATTGAGGAAGGAGATCCTGATCAGAAGATCACGGTTCCTGCCTCAGCTGATTCTGACCGTGTAGCCGGAACAACCATGGGACTTCAGAAGAACGAGGTCTTCACGTTACGCGATTTGATCTACGGCATGATGCTTCCCAGCGGAAATGATGCCGCAATCGCAATCGCGACCGGTTTGTACGGGAGTGTTTCCGCCTTTGCTGACCGGATGAACGAGAAAGCTGCAGAAATCGGGATGGCTAACAGCCATTTCACAAATGCAAACGGATTGCATAATGAAGAGCATTACACTACTGCGCGTGATATGGCGATTCTCGCCTCTTATGCAATGCGTAATGAAACATTCAGAAAAGTTGTTTCTACTACGGATTATACAGCTGTTTCTACAAAAGGGAGAAAGTTGCGCGTTCGGACAACGAATCGTTATTTGCGCAACTATACATCCGATAAGTATAAACCGCAATCGGTTCTTTGGGATGAAGCGATTGGAATCAAAACCGGGGAAACGCCTTATGCGGGGAAGTGCTTCGTAGCAGCCGCCGAAAGAAATGGAACAGTTTATATCGCAGCTTTGTTTCATGGCGATATGCCATCATCTTCGGCAAGTCTAAAAAAACAGGACTCGTACTCTGTTGTAAGATTCAAGGATGCCCGGGCACTCATTGAATATGCATATGAGCATGACATAAAAACAATGACTCCGAACGACATTGGTATATCCAATGAATTTCAAATAGATTATGATCCATCTAAAGAAGGTATTCTATCAGCGTCTTACCGCATTGAATGGACTTCGGCATATTATACAGCGCCTGTCTGTGCTTTCCCGAATGAACTTAATCAGATTCCTTTGCCGGATTCTATGATCAGGTATCATTGGAACGATTCCCGTCCGGAACCAGATCAACTTATGGGTACCATCGAAATTGCCGGAACCGATGCTGTTTATTTTACCGGTTCCATCATCTGTGTTGATATCGAAACACCTACCCCTTCGCCTACCGTGGAACCGACTCCGATTCCATCTGCCACTCCTACTCCAGAACCGGAGATCCAAATTATACCCATTCCAATTGAAACTATGATCCCTGATCAGTCTTCAACTGCTACTACCGAGCCTTCTCCTCGATCATTACTTTCATGCGCACCGGATCAGGTTGACCCTTAAAGCATTTAACATGATACAAAAAACACCCGGATCAATCTCCGGGTGTTTTAAAACATCAATTATTCTTCAGCAGCATAAACGCTGACAGTCTTTTTACCTGCGTGACGGGTTTCAAAACGAACAACACCGTCGACCTTTGCAAACAGCGTATCATCCTTGCCGATCCCGACATTCAAACCGGGATGAAAATGCGTACCACGCTGACGGACAAGAATATTGCCAGCAAGAACTGTCTGACCGTCCGCACGTTTCGGCCCGAGACGTTTGCTTTCACTATCTCTGCCGTTGCGGGAAGAACCGACGCCCTTCTTATGCGCAAACAGTTGAAGATCCATCTGAAACATGATCCTAAACCTCCTTGTACTTAATATTGTAGGTCCCTGGATGTAACGACAAAATTGAATTGATTCCGGCTTCCATCGTGCGAAGAACGATAGTTACCTGCTCCAGTTTCAATTTAGGCGTGTTCCGATCGACGATACAGTAAGCATCTCCTTTATCTAAGGAAAAGCCACATTCGATTGACAGCACATCGGTGATTCCTAGTATAGCTGTCTGAACGACTGCTGATACCGCAGCACAGACAACGTCTTCACCATATGCACCACACATCGCATGTCCTGTGATATGAAATCCAATCGGATCTCCGTTCTCACATAACATGGTAACCGTAATCATAACGATCAGCCGATAGCGGTGATCTCAACCTTGGTAAACGGCTGACGATGACCGCGCTTGGTGCGAATGTTCTTCTTAGGCTTATACTTAAAGACGATTACTTTTTTGCTTTTGCCCTGTTCCAGCACCTTTGCCGTTGCCTTAACACCTTCTACAAGCGGCTTTCCGACTGTAACAGTATCACCATCGGCTACAAGCAGAACATCCAAAGACACTTCGGTGCCTGGTTCAGCATCCAGTTTCTCAACGAGAATCTCATCGCCAACAGCAGCCTTATACTGTTTTCCACCGGTCTGAATGATAGCGTACATATTTGCTTCCTCCTTCTTCCCAGACTCGCTCAAATACGGTGACGCAGAAATTATGCGCACTTAAATACCGCTCCGAAGCGGCTTACCGCGAAATTATAGCATTCGCAGAATGGTGTGTCAATACGAAAAAAGCAAGATTTTTCAAACATTTTTAAACAAAAAACGGTGACGAAACGACACCGTTAAAAGACGATAACAAATGCTTAGAAAAGTGAATTTAAGATTGAATTCATATCATACATTCCCGGTTCTTTTCCGAACAGAAAGGAAGCTGCGCGCAGTGCTCCGGAAGCAAATACAGCTTTAGACTGAGCTTGATGCTTCAGCGTGATAACTTCATCCTGTCCCAGGAAAAGAATTTCATGTTCACCTACAACAGTGCCTCCACGGAGAGAATGGATTCCGATCTCTTCAGGCTCTCTACGATGGTTTTTATCATGTCTGCCGTATACCGGATACTTCTTTTCTTCACACGCGGATGATATAGCTTCAGCCAGCATTAAGGCTGTGCCGCTAGGAGAATCAATTTTTTTATTATGGTGCGTTTCAATAATTTCAATATCAAAAGAATTTCCAAGCATCTGGGCTGCCTGTTTTGCGAGAGAACAAAGCAAATTAATCCCAATTGACATGTTTGCTGAGCGAAAAACCGGAATAATGGCAGATGATTCTTTTATATGAGCAATCTGTTCCTCATTAAAACCGGTTGTACAGAGAATAATCGGCTTAAGATTCTGAACGCAATAATCAAGTGCTTTCATGGACGCGGACGGAATGGAAAAATCAATCACAACATCGAATGGCGTATTTACAGTATCAAATGATGTATACACAGGTATATTGATATCTGAAGGAACCGGATCTACACCACAAGTTATTGTCAACGTATCAGAGAAAGCTTCGGACAATCTGCATACTGCATGTCCCATCTGGCCACTGATGCCATTAATCAGAACGTTTATCATAAAAGACACACCTCTACAGCATTTTTGCGTCGCGAAGCACTTCTTCCATATATGCGTAATGTTCAATAGAAGGCTTCACAAGCGGAAGACGTACTTCCGGATCACATAATTTGAGAAGACCCATCATTGTCTTGATCGGAATTGGATTGACTTCACAAAATGCAGCCTGCTGCAGAGGAAGAAGAGCCAGCTGCAATCGACGAGCCTCTTCAATGTCACCATCAAAATATGCCCGACACATGAGGTGCATCACTTCCGGAATGATATTTGCAACCGTTGAAATAACGCCCTTGCCACCGATTGAAAGAATTGGTACGACGTGATCATCGTTGCCAGAATAAATATCTGCATCAGGACAAAGAGCAGCTAGGCGTACGATCTGTTCGATATTGCCGCTTGCCTCTTTGATACCGACAATATTTTCACAGCTGTTCATCATTTTCCGCATTGTCTCTGGAAGAATATTAAGGCCTGTACGAGAAGGTACATTGTATACGATGATAGGTGTCCGAACCTGTTCACCGATTGCGCAATAGTGCGCTACTAGACCTTCCTGGGTCGTTTTATTATAATACGGGGTAACGATCAGGAGTCCATCAGCTCCAACAGCTTCCGCAAAACGGCTTCGTTCAATGACTACTTCCGTATTATTGCTTCCTGTTCCGACAATTACAGGAATACGATTTCCAACGCGGTCAACAATAAAACGCGTAACTTCCTCTCTCTCTTCGGACGACAAAGTAGAAGCTTCAGCTGTTGTACCAAGCGCAACGATTGCATCTGAACCTGCTGCTATCTGCAATTCAATAATAGTTCCAAGCGCATTGAAATCAATTGCCCCGTTATGGAACGGTGTAATCAGAGCAACTGCGGAGCCGGTGAATATGCTCATAACACTATCCTTCCCTACTATTACTATGAAGATATAAATTTCGTTACAAAAGTTTATCTACAATATATAATATTAGCATTCTCAGGTTTGATTGTCAAATAATACCTGTATGGCATCATATTCCGCAAGTTTGCCCCTAATTAGATTTAATAAATTTATAATTATATATATAATAAATATTTACAGAAAAATAAACAGGAAACTCATCTGTAGAGTTTCCTGTTATGGCGCAGAGAAAGGGATTCGAACCCTTGATACGCTTCCACGTATACACGATTTCCAGTCGTGCGCCTTAGACCAGCTCAGCCATCTCTGCACGGCAAAAGTTGCACCTTGATTATATTACAATAATAAATCCCAAAATGCAAGTTTTTTTTATTCCTTCTAATTATTATTTTTCGTATATCCTTTTTGCACTTGAAAGCCAAGTCAGATTATCGATACGGTTGTGTATTTTATGTAAGATTCTTTCATTTTCCTGAACCGCGGTAAAACCTACAATTGACAAACGGTCTTCCTACAGATAAGATTATGCGGAATGAATTGTTTTTCATTTCTCTAGGTGAGTTCGAAACCATCCTCACTATAATAAAAACTATGGAGCCATTACATGAAAAAATTAAATCTCTTTTCTGCGAAATATATCGCAAAGGGCGGCATTATCGCTGCTTTATACGTAGTGTTAACGTATATCAGTTATACGATGAATCTTTCTGGTCAGCTTGCAGTACAGCTCAGACTTTCTGAAGCGCTTACGATCCTTCCATTCTTTACCTCCGCTGCGATACCTGGACTTACAATAGGATGCCTTCTTGCAAACCTGCTTACCGGCTCTGTTGTCTGGGATGTTATTTTCGGGACGCTTGCTACTCTGCTCGGAGCCATCGGTACATTTCTTCTGCGTAAATATCGTTTTGCCGCGCCGATTCCTCCTATTATCTCAAATACTATCATCATACCGCTTGTTTTGACATATGCGTATCGGCTTCCTGATGGTATTCCCCTTCTGATGCTTTCTGTTTTCTTGGGGGAAGTAATATGCTGCGGTCTTCTTGGTATTCTCCTCCAGTCAATTATATTACGTGCGCACGGAATTCGGAAAATGATTGAAGAATGAACTTTTGTTTATTTCTCTCTATATCCATCTTAGTACAATTCATGCTCATCCGCTTGAAATGAAGTATGAAATTGTTTATAATATAAAAACAGTTTATATGAATGGAGATGCATAGAATGAAACAGTTAATCGGTTCAGCGATTATTGGACAGTCCGGCGGCCCCACATCCGTCATTAATGCGAGTGCTTACGGTGTTATTCGTACTGCGCTTGACAATCCCTGTATTACGAATGTTTACGGTGCCGCGCACGGCATCAAAGGTGTGCTGGATGATATCCTGTATGATATGAGCAAAGAAGATCCTTATGAACTTTCTCTTCTTTTGAACACGCCTTCTTCCGCACTCGGATCTTGTCGGTATAAATTGAAAGATCCCGATGTAGATGACACAGACTATCGCCGCATTCTTGAGATATTCCAGAAGTATAACGTCCGTTATTTCTTCTATAACGGCGGAAACGACTCTATGGATACCTGCAATAAGATTTCTAAATACATGCAGAAAGTCGGATACGAATGCCGTGTTATGGGAGTCCCGAAAACCATCGATAATGATCTGTTCGGTACTGATCATTGCCCCGGATTCGCATCTGCTGCGAAATATGTTGCTACTTCATGCATGGAAATCTATCATGATGCCAGAGTATACGATACTCCGATGATTTGTATCATTGAGATTATGGGTCGTCATGCCGGCTGGCTTGCTGCGAGTGCTGCGGCTGCTACTTATATGGGCTGCGGTCCTGATCTGGTTTACCTTCCGGAAGTGGATTTCGATGTAGAAGTTTTCCTCTCTGATGTCGAAAAGCTTTACAAGAAGAGCGGTAAAGTTATCATTGCGGTTTCCGAAGGAATCCATGATGCAAGCGGAAAACTAATCGCGGAATATGGTGCTGAAAATGCGAAAGTTGATTCTTTCGGACACAAGCAGCTCGGCGGTTTGGCAGCTACCCTTGTCGGCATGGTCAAGAACCGTATCGAGGATGTGAAAATTCGCGGTATCGAGCTTTCACTCCTTCAGCGCTGTGCTGCACATTGCGCTTCTCAAACGGACATTGATGAATCTTTTGCGGCAGGTCAGACAGCAGTGGAAAGCGCTGTCAACGGAATTACCGATAAGATGGTAGCTTTTGAACGTTCGTATGATGAAAAAGGAAACTATATTTGCAATATGAAGCTTGTTGATCTTACTCTCTGTGCGAATACCGAGAAGAAAGTTCCGCGTGAGTGGATTAATGCGGAAGGAAATGGACTCGAGCAAGCCTATATCGATTATCTGCTTCCGCTTCTGCAAGGCGATCCGAAGCCTTGGAAGGAGAAAGGACTTCCGCGCTTTGCAAATCTGAAGAAAATTGTAGTGAAATGATACCAATAAGCCCCTTCTATGAAGGGGCTTTTCTTTGACTTTTTTACTTTCCTGTGTTATTCTCAAAAAAGAATATCGAGGATACAAAGATGACTGAATTAGAACTGTTTTCACATCTCGGCATAGATAAAGGGATCACTTCGATCATTGGCGGCGGTGGCAAGACAACTCTATTAACGCACCTCGGGTTGTTCTACAGCACTTCATCATCTGTCATATTGACTACAAGCACACATATCTACCCACCGAGCGGCTTTCCGTTTGTTGAACAGTTACTATCAGTATTGAATAAAGGCGATTGTATTTCCATCGGGACAAAATGTGCCGATGGAAAAATAACTGTTCCGAAGCAATCCTTTTTTGATCTTTCACTACTATCTGATTATGTGTTTATTGAGGCCGATGGTTCAAAAGGACTTCCAGCCAAGATACACGCATCGTATGAACCGGTCATACCGCATATGTCCAGATCAGTCATCGCGGTTCTCGGCCTTGATGCGATCGGACATCCTGTCAGGGATGTGGTTCATCGCTACAATATACTATGCGAACAAATGAATTTGTTTCCGGAACAAATTGTAACTCCTGAAATATGCGTACGCCTGCTCCTTACGTATCCAAAGGTAACAAGCGTACTGCTCAACAAAGCAGACCTGCTTCATGATATGGCACCTGCGCGCACAATCGCTCAGTTACTTCCCTATCCTGTTGCAATTCAATCATTTGTTCCTGAATATCCGATTACTGAACTCTGGAGGAACGGTAAATGCTTGTTGTCATAAAAGGTGCAGGTGATCTTGCAAGCGGCATAGCTGTGCGGCTTGCACACTGCGGTATTTCGGTTATAATGACAGATTTGGAGAAACCAACGGCCATAAGAAGAACAGTTAGCTTTTCAGAAGCCATTAGAACTGGTCGGTATCAGGTGGAAGATGTTTCTGCTCAGCGTGCAGAATCTGTTGAAGAAATACCGTTTATATTAAAGCACGGTGAAATTGCCGTATTAGCAGATCCAGAAGGTTCCTGCATTCGATCGATAGCTCCTGACGCAGTCATTGATGCAATTATTGCGAAAAGGAATACAGGAACAAAGATTACAGATGCCCCTATTGTCATAGGAGTGGGTCCTGGTTTTACAGCCGCAATCGACTGTCACGCAGTAATCGAGACAAAACGCGGCCATGATCTTGGCAGAGTTATTCTATTCGGAAGCGCCGCCCCGAATACAGGAATACCGGGTAATATCAGCGGGTTTACAACAGAGCGGGTACTTCGCGCGCCTGTAAGCGGCGTTTTTCATGAGATCCTTCATATCGGTGACATCGCAGATATAGGACAGACAGTCGCGATGGTAGATAATACTCCAATAATTGCTCAGATACATGGAGTTATCCGAGGCCTTCTGCCATCCGGAACAATTACTTCAGAGGGTATGAAGTCCGGAGATATTGATCCTCGGTGCGTCATTCAGAATTGTTACACTGTTTCTGATAAAGCCCGTGCCATCGGAGGCGGCGTTTTGGAAGCGCTGTTAATGCTGCAAAGGAAAAATGAATATGAATAGTCTTCAAAAAGTATGTCTTGCTTTGCGCGAACGGAAATCTCCGCTTCTTTTTACGGCAATTGAGGGGGATCATATAGGTGCATCTGCTGTTTGGGACGGCGAAGAATATGGGGATTCTGATATTATCCCCGCATCAATTGATGAGAATGCTTCTTATCCATATATTGACCAAGGAATACTTGCAGAACGTATCGTATGCCGTCCTGAGCTGGTTCTCTGCGGCGCGGGGCATGTATCGGTACAAACCGCAGCGATTGCTAAATTGTGTAATTTTTCAGTTACCGTCATCGATGAGCGCACTGAATTCGCTAATAGAGATCGTTTTCCCTCCTGTGATCGTATTCTGAATCTGCCTTTTTCTGAAGCGATCCGATCTTTTTCTGCCTCTAACCCCTATTATGCTATAGTTACCCGCGGTCATAAAAATGATCGTGAATGTCTGGAAGAAATATTAAAACATGACTTTACTTACTGCGGAATGATCGGAAGCCGAAGAAAGGTAGATTTGGTATTTGATCATCTCCGGGAAAATGGATATCCCGAGGAACTGCTCTCAAGAGTCTACGCACCAATCGGCTTAAAAATTGGCGCGAATACTCCTGAGGAAATCGCTGTCAGCATCGTCGGCCAATTAATCCAGTGCAAGTATTCAGGGTTATCAGGCGTTGAATGGGATGAATCTCTTATACATGCTATTGAAACACTCTCTCCCCCATACGCTCTTGTGACTGTTGTAAATAAGCGTGGATCCGCTCCGCGTTCGACCGGAGCGCGCATGATCGTTACACCGCAAGGGCAGATCATTTCATCTGTAGGCGGAGGGTTCGGAGAGTATGAAGCTTTCCATCATGCGATTGACCTACTGAATGACCGAGAATGTTCAGCACTGCGTTATACCTGCAAAATGAATAACGAGGATGCTTCCAACGCTGGTATGATTTGCGGCGGAACAATAGATGTACTAATACAGGCTATAAGGAATTGAGATGAAAGAGATTAAACTTACAAAACTATCGAAATGCGCCGGATGCGGCGCTAAAGTAGGCGCAGGGGTTCTGAAGAAACTTCTTCAGGATATTCCTGTACTTACGGATCCAGATCTAATCGTAGGCTTTGACAAAAGCGATGATGCCTCCGTTTACCGAATCAATGATTCACAAGCAATTGTTCAAACGATCGATTTCTTTCCTCCGATCGCTGATGATCCTTTTCTGTTCGGACAGATCGCAGCTACAAACGCTCTTTCAGATATATACGCCATGGGCGGAGAGCCTCATCTTGCTTTGAATGTGATGTGTGTTCCAGAAGATATGCCAAAAGAGGCTGTTCATGAAATCCTTCGGGGTGGATATGAGAAATGTGCTGAAGCCGGTGTGATCATCTGCGGTGGACACAGCATTTTCGACGATGAACCGAAATACGGTCTTTCCGTAACCGGATTCGTTCATCCGAACGCTGTATGGAAAAACTGCGGAGCAAAGCCCGGTGATATTCTAATCTTAACAAAACCCATTGGAATCGGCGTCATGACTACCGCTCAAAAAGGGGACCTTCTGGATGAAAAAACACTCTCCCATTTATACGAACTGATGACAACGCTGAACAAAGAAGCTCGTAACGTTCTCGTTAACTATCCAGTCCATGCGTGTACAGATGTTACAGGGTTCTCCCTTCTGGGACATCTTCTCGAGATGTGTGAAGGATCAGATGTTTCTGCTGTTCTTGATGTTAAAAAGATCGATATCATTCCGGAAGCACTTGAGTTCGCCAGAATTGGTATTCTCCCTGAAGGCATGTATAGAAATCGATTGTTTGCTGAGGAGCAAATCGATTGCGGCAATACGGAACTTGCTCTCTGTGATATATTGTTTGATCCTCAAACATCAGGTGGCCTTCTGTGTGCAGTTGATCCTTCATGTGCGGAACAGGTAATGAGGGATCTTTCCGAAAAAGTACCTTCCGCTCAGAAAATCGGCGTTATAACAGATCAAAAAGACAAAGCGATATATCTGAATTAATACGAAAAACGGGATTGCCTGATGCGTCCCGTTCGTATTATACTATATCGTATGAAGCGAAAAAGAATCGGTATTTTAGGAGGGACTTTCCATCCAGTCCATAATGGACATCTTCTGCTTGCTGAACATGCGAGAAATGTGCTCAGTCTTGACAGGGTTCTGTTTTTAATTGATCGTGTTCCTCCGCATAAAGAGATGAGTGACGGCGCATCCACTGACGAAAGATTGAAGATGCTCCAGCTTGCTGTTGAAAACAGAGACGGATTCGAAGTCGAAACGATAGAACTCTATCGTGAGGGAAAGAGTTATTCTTACGATACGCTCCGGGAACTGAACAGACGCATGCCGGATTCTGATCTGTATTTCCTTATGGGAAGCGATATGCTCCGTTCTTTTCCTACTTGGTATAATCCGAAGGGTATAAGCGAGCTCTGCACTCTTGTTTGCACTGAGCGTCTCGGGCAAAGCGGAGGTGAAGTCGATAGTGCGATTTCACTGAAAGCCTTGTATGGAACCCGGACCATTCTTCTTGACTGTGTTTCTGAGCTTTCTTCTACCGAGGTCCGAAATAGTATTGCAAATGTTCTCCCGATCACCGAGATGGTTCCCCCCTCTGTCGCCCAGGAAATATATATGCGTGGCCTTTATCAGCCCGAACCCATCCGGTCATATTATTCAAAACTTCAAAGTAGTTTAACAGAAAAACGCCTTCGTCATACCGCCGGAGTCATACAAACTGCTATTGAGCTCGCTGTCCAGTATGGAGCAGATACGAAAAAAGCTCAGATAGCTGCTCTGCTTCATGATTGCGCCAAGTATGTCAGTGAAAATGATCTTGTTCGCATGTCACAAGATACCGAAAAGATTCTTCCTGTTCTCCACGCGGAGGTCGGAGCGGTTCTGGCATCAAGTGTATACGGCGTAAATGATCCGGAGATTCTGCAAGCCATAAGGTTACACACTACCGGTGACGCTAATATGAGCCTTCTTGACAAAATCATCTATCTTTCGGATATGATCGAGCCGTCACGCTCATATCCTGGAGTTGAACTACTCAGAAGCGATGGTAATATAGATGATCGAATTCTGAAAGCGTTAACACATTGCGTTAACTATTTAGAAAAAAAAGGCGGGAAGGTGCATCCCGCGACATATAGGGCTATCCAATATCTTCATCAGCAGGAGGAATAAAATGACAGAAAGATACGGTGAACAGGAAATCCTTCGTCTATGCGGTATCCTGTACAACAAAAAGGCCGAAGACATTACTGCGATTCATGTCGGAGATCGCACGATCGTCGCAGACTGGTTTCTTATTGCAAGCGGTAGAAATACAACTCATGTGAAAGCTTTATGCGATGATCTTGAAGACCAGGCGGCTGAGATCGGATTGATTGCCAAACGTAAGGAAGGATACGAACAAGGTCGATGGATCGTTCTTGACTTTGGATTTGCTCTTGTACATCTATTCCATCCGGAAGAACGCGCATATTATAACATGGAACGACTATGGGACGAACATGACAATGTTATTCATTATGAGATGATTAAATCAAATGTGGAGGAATAAAAAAACATGGAAGTTAAGAATCTTTCCAAGTATATTGATCATACTCTGCTGAAAGCAGATGCAACTGAGGAGCAAATCAGAAATACATGCCGGGAAGCCCGCAAATATAACACTGCAAGTGTTTGCGTCAACACTTCAAGGATACCTGTCGTTGTGGAAGAACTTGCAGGAACAGACATTAAAGCATGCTGCGTTGTCGGATTCCCGCTTGGCGCTATGCTTCCTGCCGCCAAAGCTGCAGAAGCTGCTTTTGCCATCGAGGCCGGAGCAGAAGAAGTCGATATGGTGATTAATATCGGTAAAGCAAAGGACGGGCAATGGGATTATGTGCAAAAAGATATCGAGGCAGTTGCGGCGGTTTGTTCCGGAAAAGCTCTTCTCAAAGTAATCATAGAAACTTGTCTCCTCTCTGATGATGAAAAAGTGAAAGCATGCCTTGCCGCCAAAGCTGCCGGCGCTGATTATGTGAAAACAAGTACCGGGTTTTCTACCGGAGGAGCTACGGTTAACGATGTTAAGCTGATGCGCAGAACAGTAGGCCCTGAAATGGGCGTTAAGGCAAGTGGAGGCGTGCGTACAAAAGAAGCCGCACTTTCGATGATTGAAGCCGGCGCTACACGCATCGGCGCAAGTTCTTCCAAGTCAATCCTGGAGGGCTGAACAAGAATGTCAGATCTGACGCTTACACAGGAACTGATCGAATTCATTTCAAAGAGTCCACTATCATTTTCGGTTATTCAGAACTCCTGCGAGTTATTGCAGGCCCAAGGCTTTCAGCTTCTGGGACGATCTGACAAACCGGTCAAAGGTGGAAAATACTATATTACGCGAAACGGATCTTCTCTGATAGCGTTTTCTCTTCCCATGGAAGCCCCGAACGGGTTTATGATCAGCGCATCTCACAGCGACTCGCCATTATTTAAATTAAAGACGAACTATGCGCTTAAAGCATGCGACCGTTACCTTAAATTCGATACAGAATCGTACGGAGGCGGTATTCTGTCAAGTTGGTTCGACAGACCATTATCACTTGCCGGACGGCTCGTTGTTAAAGAAGATATTAATCTGAGAGTCGTTCCTTTTTCTATTGATAGAGATATCTGTATTATCCCGAATACATGCATCCATTTCAATCGTGATTTGAACAACGGGTATAAATTCAATCCGTCTATCGATACGCTTCCTCTAGCTGGAGAATGGAATGAATCCGGGCTTCTCGATTTAATCTGTACGGTAGCTGATATTGAGAAGAATAGTGTTGTTTCGTCTGATATATACGTATACAACAGAATGAAAGGTACCATTTTTGGTCTTCGGAATGAGTTCTTTGCATCTCCAAGAATTGATGATCAGCAATGTGCATACATCTCCCTCAGGGCAATTCTTGCCGCCGAAAGGTCCAATAGTATTCCAATATGCTGTATTTTTGATAACGAAGAAGTTGGCAGTTCCACAAAGCAGGGCGCAGCAAGCGATTTTCTGAAGGAAACTCTTGACTGTATTGCTGAGGTATATGAAAAAAGCACTTCTGAACTGCTATGTTCCTCCCTCATGCTCTCCTGCGACAACGCGCACGCCATGCATCCGAATCATCCAGAACTTTCCGATCCGAAGAATGCCCCGCATATGAATGCCGGTATCGTAATCAAGCATAACGCGAATCAGAAATATACCACTGATGCTGTTTCAGAGGCACTTTTCCTTGAAATCTGTCAGAGAGCCCAGGTTCCTTTCCAGCATTTTTCGAATCGAAGCGATCTTGCCGGAGGTTCAACGCTTGGAAGCATCGCTTCAGCCCGTGTTTCAATGAATACGATCGACATCGGCCTCGCTCAGCTTGCAATGCATTCTTCCTATGAAACGGGAGGAGTAAAAGACTCACAGTATCTTTATGATGCACTTAGATTGTTTTTCAGTTCTTCGATCCTATGTGAAAGAGATGGATCTTACCGATTTGCTTGACCTTTTCGCTTATATTAAAAGAGCCCCCGATTTCGGGGGCTCTTGCTATCAATCTCAAAGCAATTTCTTTGTCTGACGGTAGACATCTCCGCTTCCAACGGTAATCACTATGTCACCGGGTACAGCGTGCTGATCAAGATATTCAGATATTTTTTCAAAAGTCGGGAGATATAAAGCGTTATGGGTGGAGAGATTGATTCCATTCACCATATCTTTCGCATGAACGATTCCCGTGTCTGTTTCTCTTCCAGGATAAATATCAGGAACGAGCACCTCGTCTGCATCGGAAAAACAGGTTACATCCTTGCAGAAAAGCGTTCTAGCTCTGGTATAACTGTTGCACTGAAAAACGCAGAATATCCGTTTGTGCGGAACTTTTCTTGCGGCATGAAGGGTCGCAGCAATCTCATTCGGATGATGTCCGTAATCATGAAACACGCGAACACCATTTTTCTCGCCCATTAATTCAAATCTGCGTTTCGTATTAATAAATAGATGCATCGCATCAGCATATGTCTCGAATGAAATATTTAACTTTTTTACGGCAGCATAAACCGACAATGCATTTACGATATTATGATCGCCAGGCACAGAAAGAACTACACGCCCCTGATTCACGCCGTGATCAAATAAATCGAATGATGGAAAACCATTCAGATCGTATGATATATTGGCCGCATGGTAATCACCTGAAAAAAGTCCGTACGTTTCATACGGTTTCTGTAGATCCTTGAGAAGCGCTGTTACTTTCGGATCATCTGAACATCCAATAATCATTCCGTCGTCAGGAACAAGCATGCAGAAATCACGAAATGCAGCGATAATATGATCGATATCACCGTAACAGTCAAGGTGATCGTTATCTATATTGTTCACTATTGCTATCGTTGGGCGAAGGGTAAGAAAGCTCCGTACATATTCGCATGCTTCCGTTATGAACAGGTCTCCCGTTCCCAGTTCCACACCACCGCCAAGCAGATCAACATAACCTCCAACATGAACCGTTGCTCCAAGTTTCGCATTCTGATTCACATAGGCAAGCATTGAGGTTATGGTAGTTTTTCCGTGACAGCCGGAAACAGCGATGACATTGTTAAAATGAGAGGAAAGTTCACCGAGTGCAATACTTCGCTCCATTTCAGGAATGCCATTCTCGCGCGCAAAAACACGCTCCACATTGTCAGGCTTGATCGCAGCACTATAAACGAGAAGATCAGCTCCGCAAGCTTGTTCCGCTTTATGCCCATAGTATACTTTAATACCATCTGCCTCTAAGCTGCCTGTAAACTGAGTAGGTTCGCGGTCACTGCCTGTAACGAGATGACCCTGAGCATTTAGAATACGGGCGATGCCGCTCATGCTGCATCCTCCGATCCCGACAAAATGAATGTGTTTTGCTTGTGCCAATGATATCATATCTGCAAGACCTCTGTTTTAGTTCGCTTTATTATACGAAATAAAGCAAATCTTAGCAATGCGTAACATAAGGAGTTCACTAATTGTTCCAATTCAGTGCTTTTCCACCTATCAGATGCAGATGAAGATGCGGTACGCTTTGGCCTGCATCAGGACCGATGTTTGTGATCAAACGATAGCCAGAATCAATTATTCCCATTTTATTCGCAAGAGCACTTGCAGTCTCAAACATATGGAAGACAAGATCCCTGTCATCCGGCGTCAAAGCTGCGGCACTTTCGATATGCTTTTTCGGGATGATTAGAATATGCACGGGAGCCTGCGGTGCGATATCATGAAACGCAACGACGGAGTCATCCTCATATTCGATTCTGGAAGGGATCGTACCCTTAGCAATCTCACAAAACAAACACATAAATATTACCTCCTTATTGAATTGCTTCTCCAATAGCTAAAGTACCGTCACATCCTGAGATGTGGACGTTGATGATTTGACCAGGGTGTCCGTTACAACGAACTCTGACATAATTTCTGGAATATCCGGTACCGTCCTCTTCCATCAGTACCTCCAGTTTTTTTCCAATCTGAGATTGGACATAGGATTGTTCCATCTTATGTCCGATTGAAATCAACTCCTTTGCCCTTTTCTCCCTCACGACCTTTGGGAGATGTCCGGGCATAGATGCCGCTGCGGTTCCCTTTCGGACGGAATAAGGGAAGACATGCATTCGTGAAAAAGCGATTTCTTTTACAAAAGAAATTGTCTGCGAATGTTCTTCTTCGGTTTCGCCAACAAATCCAGCGATGACATCGGTTGTGATAGCAGAATCTGGAAAAGCTTCTCGGATGATACTTACAGCATGCCGGTAATCATCACAGTTATACTTTCTTCGCATGCGTGAAAGAACGGTATCAGAACCGCTTTGAAGCGACAAATGGAACTGTGGGCAGAATGATGGGCATTGTTTCAGGGCATCAATAAATTCTGAATCAATAAAACTTGGATCTAATGAACCAAGACGGATCCTTTTGATTCCAGAGACAGATCCTGCGATTCGCACCACATCCGAAAGAGTAGGCTGACCCGGAAGATCAATGCCGTATTCGGATAGTTCAATGCCAGTCAGAACTATTTCGGAAAAGCCTTCAGATGCGAGCAGAGACAGTTCATTTTTGCAACTGACCAGAGATCTTGATCGGGGAAGCCCTCTCGCAAAAGGTATTGCACAATATGTACAAAAGTTTTTGCATCCATCCTGTATTTTAAGAACAGCCCGCGTTCTGTTTTCACGCGTTGCGCTAAGCTCTTCAAATTCACGCCTTGAAAACAGCGGAAGCGGTTCCTGCCCCGCATATCTTCCGGACATCATAGCTTCACAATATGTTACGATATTCTGCCGACCTTCTGTGCCTAATACGAGTGACACCCCGTTCAGCTGTGAAACACTGCTACGCGCGGTTTCCGCATAACATCCGGCAGCAACAATCAAGGCATTCGGATTCTGCTTATAAGCTCGGGAAATCATTTGTCGAGATTTTTGATCACTGGTTTGGGTAACCGTGCAAGTATTGATCACATAGATGTCAGCAAACGTTTCGAAAGGGACGATTTCATATCCGGACGATCGAAACAATTGCTCCATAGCTTGTGTTTCATAATAATTCACTTTACAACCAAGGGTACAGAAAGCAACTTTCATTGATCAACCTCATACAAGATCTGAGCAATCATAGCCATGCCAGCTGTTTCCGTGCGAAGTATCCTAGGCCCAAGCGATACAGGCTTAGCGCCTTTCTGAATCAGAGCCCGGACCTCGCGATCTGAGAATCCGCCTTCAGGACCGATAAGCACCGCTATATTTGTTCCCTTGAACCCTCTTATACGATCCTTTAAAGTGATGGAATGCTCGTTTTCATAGGCAATCAGAACGATATCGAATTCGGAACATTCGAAGGAATCTGGAGTGCACATTTTACAGATCTGAGGTATAATTCCCCTTCGGCTTTGTTTTGCAGCTTCTTCGCTGACACGCTGCCAACGATCATATTTAGAAGCGAAGGAATCCTTTGGTTGAGTAACGCAGCGCTCTGTCAAAAACGGTGCGATTCTGTTGACTCCAAGTTCCACACACTTCTGAACTACGGTTTCCATTTTCCCCGCTTTAGGAAGCCCCTGAAATAGTGTGATCCGTACGGTCGGTTCTGAAACGCATGAAATCGGATTGCCGCATTTAATGTATACCCCGTCTTTCTGCAACGAGTCAATAACAGCCTCGCATTCCAACCCGTTTCCATCGCACACTATAATTGTATCTCCTGCACTAAGACGCAAGACCTTTTGTATATGGATCATATCGGAACCCACTATACATGAAGTCTCACGGATCGGTTGTTTCAAGAAAAAACGATGCATATTAATTACCCGCAAAGGAATGCGTTCCAGCCGCCGGAAGATTTCTTTTCTATCAAATGAAACCCGCAGGATATCAGACAGTCAGCAACTTCATCAGCGCGCTCGTCGATAATACCGGAAACAATAAGTTTTCCATCAGGAGCAGTCAATTGTCTTGATAGCGGTGCAAGGGCTATTATTACATCGGCAACTATATTTTCGGCAACAACAGGATATTTGCCCATGATAGAAGTGCGGACGGAATTGTCCGATAAAAGATTTCCAATCAGAATCTGAAACGACTCTTTCCCGATAGAGTTCATCTCAGCATTGTCGAGCGCTATTTTTTCGGCAATCGGATCAATATCAACGGCTATTGCTTTTTTTGCGCCGAGCAGGATTGAAGCAATCGAGAGAATTCCACTGCCACAACCAAGATCAAGCATGGTATCCCCTTCCGAAACCGTCTGTTCTAAAAACTCAAGACACATTCTGGTTGTCTGATGAGAACCCGTTCCAAAAGCCATTCCAGGATTGAGCTTCAAAATCCTACGATCTGTATCCGGAGTGTCTTCCCATGCCGGAAGAACAAGGAGTCGATCACCGATTTCGATCGGTTTATAATACTTTTTCCAGTTGTTTGACCAGTCTTCTTCATCAATTGTTTCAATATGGTATGCGAGTGAGCCAAGATCGAAATCAAACTGGATACTGCGCAGCCTTTCTACTGCCTGCTTCGCGGACTCAAGCAAAACATGATTGTCGGGACAATCAGCAAGATACCCCTTCACACACGGATGATCGACACCTATTTTATCAATATCAGCAAAATCCCAATAAACGGCTGCCTCACGCAGAAAAGCAAATGCGGATTCATGGCTTTCTTCGATGGAGAGGCCGGTAAATCCAGAAGATGTCAATGCAGCGCATACAGGCTCAATTCCCAAATCCGTTGTAAATACAGTAAACTCAATCCACTTTTGCCCCATTTTATACCTCTCAATTTCATAGGTTTCTTTCTATCGGAAAATGCACATGACCGATAAATGAAGCAATCGAATCATACACTTCTTCACGATCCCAAAAATCCGAATGTGTACAGTCATTCAGTACAATCAGTTCAGGCTGGTTTGGGAACAGCCCGCACAATGCGGTTACATCCTTCAACTTTGTCACTTGATCCGCATTGCTCGCAATAACCATAGTTTTAACATAACATCTCCGTGCATCGTCATCATTTTGCATTTTAACAGAAGCAAACGGCTCAAATGCCGAGTACAGGAGACCATTCCTCTTGAGATAAAGACTTGTACCGTCATACATAGGTGCAGTCAATACCAACGCTTTGCATTCTCTGACACATGCAAGTCGTAAAGCAGCAGCAGTTCCGATGCTGTATCCAGCTGGAATTATTTCAGCGTCCGGATATCGGCTTTTAGCATAATCATAAAGCAATATGGCAGTCTTATAAAATGATTCTTCGCTGATTACTCCTGTACTTTTGCCAAATGTCGGATAATCGACAGTAAGAACTGTTGCAACATCAGAGATACGTTCCGGATTATGATTCATAACGGTACGTATCCATCGATTTGTATCTGAATTGTCCCCGCCGAAATACAGCAGTAACACATCTGTTCGAATGCCGTATTTCCAACCGTGCAAGTTACCGTCCTCATAATCGATTAATATTTCTTCCAAAGAAGATAAACTGATGTTTTCAGCGTAATCCGCAGAGAAAAAAGGCGACTGAAAAAAGAAAACGGGAACAATTGCTGCGTAGATAACCTGATTCAGCGCCAGCAGCAATACGATCCACTTCAGGAACCTGATAATATATGACGTTGACACCGGAATCCCGTTACGAATGCATGACTTCATATATCGATTACTATAACACGAAATAAAGGCTAATGCAATTTATCGTTACGGATATTGTGCTGAACACTTGTTATGTAAGAAAAATAATATTGCGGCACTAGATTTCTTTTGTTATAATAATTATACCTATACGGAGGTTTATATGAAACCAACTGCGGTTTTAGATATTGGAAGTTCGAAAGTAGTCTGCCTTTGCGGTAATATTGCAGAACGTGATGGCATTATTGTTCACGGTGTTGGCATCACATACTGTGAATCATATTTGGACGGACAGTTTACAGATAAACAGGGTCTGCACGACGCTATTATTGATGTCATACAGAAAGCGGAGCAGGAAGCTCATATTCGGATTAGGGAAATCGTATTGACGGTCCCCTCTGGTTTTCTGCATTTGGAACTTTCGGATGTTACGACGTCTTTCGGTGATCGTTCACGCGTTGTAGAAAATGATGATGTTGAGCAGCTGATTTCAAAATCATTCAAAAAGGTTAACAAACCCGATGACTGTATCTTAATTCATAGCACACCTGTTTTCTTTTTAGTGGATGGAATATCCTCTGCTGAAATCCCTATCGGCATTGAGACTGAAGAAATGTCAGCACTTATTGCTCACATTTTTGTTAGACAGGAATTTGTTGACACGATTCAGGATATTCTGGAAGATATTGGTGTCGAAATATCAATGTGTATCAGCTCTATGCTCGGGGAGGCTTTGATGCTGATTCCAGAATCAGAACGCGTTCGCCCAGCCGTGCTGATCGATGTCGGTTATAGACAGACGGATATTTGCGTTGTGGAAGGAAGTGCACTTACAGCTCTCTCTTCGATTCCTGTTGGTGGCTATCAGTTCGCTTCAGATCTTGCATTCGGACTTGAAGTTACACAAGAATCTGCAGAACAGGCTAAACGACGCTTTGTGTTCTCTCTTCAATATGGAGATAAGACCGAAATCCTAAGAACCGATACTGAGTCAAAACGCGTTTCAAATCGCACGATCGCTTATATTATTGAAGCGAGAGCGAGCGAACTGGCTGATCTCATCTTGGTAGAACTTGAGAGAATGAATGTCAATTTGGAGGCTAAACCTGTTATCTATCTCTCTGGCGGTGGCCTTCTCATGATGCGTGGTTCTCTCGATTTCTTGAAAAAGAAGCTCAATGTTGCCATAAAAAGAGATATGCCATGGACACCACGATTGAGTTCTCCAAATTATTGCAGTTCATTCGGTGCACTCTATTTCGTTCTTCGCGGCAACCGTAATGCAGAAGAGATTCCACAGAAAACAGAACGTGAAAACGAATCGTTTCTGAGTAAAATAAAAAACTTCTTCACCAAATGAAAGGGGAAAAATACTATGTTTGAACAGGACTTAGAGAATACCAATTTTGCACAAATCCGTGTTGTAGGCGTCGGCGGCGCTGGTTGCAATGCGATCAATCGTATGGTGCAGTATGGCCTTCGCGGTGTCGAGTTCATCGCGGTGAATACCGATAAGCAGGCTCTTGCTATGAGCTCCGGTCAGAAAAAGATTCAGATAGGAGAAAAGCTCACAAAGGGATTAGGCGCCGGTTCTGATCCTGAGATTGGAAAAAAAGCAGCTGAAGAGAGCCTGGATCTGATTGAAGAAGCCTTACGTGGTACTGATATGGTGTTCATTACTGCAGGCATGGGCGGCGGTACTGGTACCGGTGCTGCATCTGTTATCGCAAAGTGCGCCAAGGATATGGGTATTCTTACTGTCGGTGTTGTTACTAAACCCTTCACTTTTGAGGGACGCGTACGTATGCGGAATGCTGAAGCTGGAATTTCACAGTTGAAACCTTCTGTCGATACTTTAATCACGATTCCGAATGATAAACTGATTTCTCTTGTCGGGAAAGCAAGTCTACCCGATGCGCTCCGTGTAGCGGATGATGTTCTTCGTCAGGGCATTCAGGGCATATCCGATCTAATTGCAGTTCCTGCCATGATCAATCTTGACTTTGCGGATGTCAAGACCATTATGAAAGACAAAGGTCTCGCTCATATGGGTATCGGATCCGCTGTCGGAGAAAAGCGAGCCGAAGAAGCAGCCAAGCAGGCTGTTGACAGTCCTCTTCTCGAAACTTCTATTCAAGGCGCAAAAGCGATTCTGCTCAATATAACTGGCGGTACTGATTTGAGTCTGATGGAAGTCAACGAAGCTGCTGGAATCGTTGCCGCGACTGCCGATGAGGAAGCGAATATTATTTTCGGTGCCGATATTGATGAAAGCATGGGCGATGCACTCAGAATTACCGTGATTGCAACCGGCTTTGACCAGCCTGCCGCAAAGGACACCGAACTCCAGCTTGGTGCACCTTCACCTCGCCGTACGTTCAGCTCCCCGGCCGCCCGACCTGCTCCTCAAGAACCCATACGCGCTTATGCGAAACCGACCCAATCCGCCGCTGTTGCGAATGCTTTCTCAGCTCTATCTTATACGGAGCCGGAAAACGAACAAGAACCGGAGCAAACGTCCTTAAATGATCTTCCGAATCCTGCAAATGAAGTTAGACGCGATTATAATGAGCGTCCTGCAAACAAACTAGATATACCAGCTTTTTTAAGAAAATAATGATTCTACCGGGGACAGACAAAACGTCTGTCCCCTCCCGTTTTCAGTATTCTATTTATATTTGGCATTATGAACGGAGATATCCACAATGAATCAAACATTGAAAGAAATAATCGAAAAGTCTCACAATATCGTTTTTTTAGGCGGCGCCGGACTCAGCACCGAAAGCGGTATTCCTGATTTCAGAAGTTCAGATGGTGTCTTCAAAGCAACTCGCGATTATGGGTTTCCTCCTGAAGTATTAATTTCTCATGATTTCTTTGAGAGTTATCCGGAAATATTCTATGATTATTATAAAAAATACTTGATTTATCCAAATGCAAAACCAAACAATGCGCATAAGGCACTTGCTAGATTAGAGGAGTGCGGCAAGCTCAGTGCTGTCATTACACAAAACATCGATAACCTCCATCAACTAGCAGGGAGCAGACATGTTCTCGAATTGCACGGCAGTGTTTATCGGAACTATTGTACTCAATGCGGACAGTATTATCCTGTAGATACTATTCTCAAAGCCGATGGGGTTCCCTACTGTTCTTGCGGAGGCATTATTAAACCTGATGTTGTTCTCTATGGTGAAGGACTCGACCCAGATATCTTGACGGAATCAGTTCGCTGCATCCGCAAGGCAGATACAATGATTGTCGGTGGAACGTCCCTCGCTGTTTACCCTGCCGCAGGTTTGATCGATTATTTCAGAGGAACAGAATTGGTTTTAATTAATCTTTCCTCTACTCCACGTGATGCTGAGGCGTCACTAGTTGTGCATGAAAAGATTGGAGAAGCTCTTTCCTTCATTTTGGAATAACCTTCTTCAGTTGACTTTAACTTCATTTCTCACTATAATAAACTGCAAATATGGAAAGGAATTTGAAGAGTCAGTGAGCGATTGTACATTTGACTGCAGCTCATGCGATAAGAACTGCTCCGACCGTAAAGACACCAGAGATTTTCATGAAAAGCCTCATGTTCTATCGAACATTCGAAAAGTAATTGCTATCATTTCCGGAAAAGGCGGTGTCGGTAAATCTCTTGTTACTTCCCTTTTAGCAGTGAATTCTATGCGTAATGGGTATCATGCTGCTATTCTTGATGCGGATATCACGGGTCCATCCATACCGAGTATCTTTGGTGTTCGCAAAAAAGCGACAGGAGATGAAAATGGAATCCTCCCTGTTGAAAGCAAACTGGGAATTGACATGATGTCCATTAATCTCCTTCTTGAAAACGAAACAGATCCAGTGATATGGAGAGGTCCGATTCTTGCAGGGACTGTAAAGCAGTTCTGGTCAGATGTCATTTGGAAGAACGTTGACTATATGTATGTAGATATGCCTCCGGGAACAGGTGACGTTCCTCTAACAGTATTCCAGTCTCTCCCGATAGATGGGTTGATCGTCGTTACTTCGCCGCAAGAGATGGTTGGCATGATTGTTTCCAAAGCGGTCAAAATGTCTCAGATGATGAATATTCCGATACTTGGCATCGTCGAAAACTATGCATACTTCCAATGTCCTGACTGTGGAAGGAAGTACAGTGTCTATGGAGAAAGTCATATTGAGGAGATCGCCAAGCGGTATTCAATTGATACTGTCTGCAAAATACCGATTGAGCCGAAACTTGCCGCTGCCTGCGATGCGGGATTGATCGAATTGTATGAAGGTGACTGGCTGAACTCAATTACTTCAAAAATAGAATCATTATAAATATGATCCCGATCATCCGATAAAGCGGAGGTAACATGATTCCCTATACAAACCTTTCAAAAGAAGAACTGCAAAACGAATTTGAACATGTACGCATTGAGATTGAACGATCTAAAGAGCTCGGTTTGAATCTGGATATTTCGCGCGGGAAACCAGGTGCTGAGCAGTTATCTTTATCTTCTGAGCTGCTTTCTGTTTTACGTTCATCAGAAGACTGTTTTGATGGCACGATCGATGCAAGAAACTATGGAACGCTTACAGGTCTACCTTCTGCCAAATCTTTTTTTGCTGATCTTCTCGGAACAAATCCGGAGCAGGTATTTGTTGGCGGCAATGCAAGCCTTCAATTAATGTATGATTTGATAGCGAAAGCTTATACACATGGACTGAAAAACAGTACATTGCCTTGGAGCAGAAAAGGAAATGTTCGTTTTCTCTGCCCTGCCCCGGGCTATGACCGCCATTTTAAAATCTCTGAAAGTTTCGGAATGGAGATGATTACGGTAGCAATGACCGAAAACGGTCCCGATATGGATGCCGTAGAACAATGGGTTAAAGATCCTGACGTACTTGGCATGTGGTGCTGCCCAAAGTTTTCCAATCCAGACGGTATCATTTACAGCGATGAAACGATTGAACGAATCGCCGCGTTGCATCCAGCTGCCCCTGATTTCACAGTGATCTGGGACAATGCATACTGTGTTCATGAGTTTGACGGACCGTTTATTCCGTTCCCTGACATCCTTTCATTGGCTGAGAAGCATGGTAATCCGGATATGGTCTATGAATTCACCTCCACTTCAAAGATTACCTACCCCGGAGCCGGTATTTCCTGCATGGCATCTTCTAAAGAGAATATCGAATATATTACAAAACTGACAAGTGTCCAAATAATCAGCTATGATAAAGTAAACCAGTTACGTCATGTTCGTTACCTGAAGAACAAGGAGAACGTTCTGAAACTAATGCAGAAGCAGGCAGCTATTCTGAAGCCGCGTTTTGATGCAGTTCTTTATATGCTTGAAGAAGAGATTGGATCCCTCGGTATTGCAAGATGGACAAAGCCAAAAGGCGGATACTTTATTAGTTTGTATGCGATGAACGGAACGGCAAAACGGACGGTTTCTCTTGTGAAAGAGCTCGGAGTTACTATGACCGGCGCCGGAGCAACATATCCATACGGAAAGGATCCTTTTGACAGTAATATCCGGATAGCTCCTACGAATGCATCGACAGAAGAGATTAATCAAGCCATACGCATTCTGTGCCTTTGCTTACGCTACAGCGCTTTGGAACAGCTTCTCAAAAACCTGCTATAAAATATGCTATGGAACGAAAACAGCTTCTTAAAGATGCAAAACGCAGGAAGAAGTGTTTCCTGAAGGAAATGCCTGATGATCAACGACGTCTTTTGAAAATGTATCAAAGGACAAAGCACAACGCGAAAGCATTGCTCTACGCGGTACCTGTTGTCGTTCTGATATTACTGCTCCTGTATCTAGCATCGGGATTCTATTTTCGATATGAAAACCGCTGGCTGATCAACGGTATTATCTTGATTGTTGTTAGCTTGATCCTGATTGTGATTCTTCTGCTTGAGCGACATGCTTCGAAGAACAAAATTCGTGCTCTATCCGCTCCAATTAAAGATTTTATCGATGAATACGAAAAAATCAACGATCAAATCAAAGAATTGAGGAAGGACAACTGAATCATTTTGATCTGTATCATAATTTCAGACTGCCATATCCCAGATAAAGGGAATGGCAGTCTGTTTGTTTCTGCATTATTACTCTAAATCCAGCTGTCCCATACGTTGGGAAATCCTGTGCCCCTGATACTGCTCATCCTCTGTTACTTCACGTATAACCAAAATTTCAGGAGGCAGACATACTTCCTGTGACAGGTCACTCAGCTGTACATCAAGAATGGCAAGATCCGGCGAACTTGCATAGGTGTCGATAGTCATATACTGATCATTGTACTTAAAGCTGAAACGATGCTTTGTAACAGAGCCGAAAGCCGGATCAACTTCTCGTATCGTGCGAAGATACTCCTTTTGAGTCAATATGCGTTCTTTCTCAATGCGTTCAATAGGCGATACCGACTGTTTCTCGATATAGTAATAAGAAATGTTGCCGGACCCTTCAACTTTACGCGCCCGACGCTCCCGGTCATCATTTCTGCTTACGAGGTATGACTGAGTAATAGTTTGCTCAACAGGATCGTAAGGAGAGAGAACAGCAGGATCGTAAAATTTAATAAGAAATTTGCGCTCGCATTGAGTAGGCGGGATTTCACCGAGCACTTCGTAGATCTCATTCATTGCTTTTCTAATCTTATTTTCAAAGTTATAGGAGTTTCCTATAATAACACGATGTGGATGTTTCTGCCAGCTCAGCAGTGCCTGTTCTTCCTTTTCTCTGGCCTGCTCGAGAGTTTCATATCTCGCGGCATTATTATAGCTGTACGCATATTCAGCGCCGAAAGAAGAAGAAACCAGATGAATGACAGCATCATATGATTGAAGAACGTCTTTCTCCGTAAGAGAAAAATGTTCAAGTATAGTCTGAAATTCTTCTTGAGAAACATACGCTTTGTTATCCAGAATCCCTCTGTCGCATATGATCAGGATACGGTCCTCCGGCACTAGATCTGCAGCTTTCGCTGCCATATGCTCTTTCTGAAGCTGTGATTCAATAACAAAATACTGAAAATCATACATGGAGAGGCAATTTCCAAAGGGCTTGATACCGAAACCTGAGATCAGTTCCGTAGCCGCTTCCGGTGCGATGATTACTCGGTAACCGCGTGCGCTCAGGTCTTTTACAAGACGTGTTGTCAAAGTCGTTTTCCCGCCTGCCGGTCCGCCTGTCATAACGATTTTAGTGATTTGCTTCATGATGTGTGATCTCCGTCTCTTCCATTCTTATTGAAAGACTATCATGAATCAGAATAAAACGCAAGCGAACTATTATATGATATAAAGATGCATTTTAGATTTTATCGTTTACAAAATGCAATTAGTTTTAGTATAATGATAATAAGTATTAATATGGATTTTTGGAGAAGAATACTATGGCGATCAGAATGATCCGAAAAGAGAATGATCCTTGTCTTTATATGAAATGCCGCGAAGTGAAAAAGTTTGATAAACGTCTTAGTTTACTGATAGATGATATGATCGAAACGATGCACGATGCAGACGGCGTTGGCCTTGCGGCACCACAGGTAGGCATTCTTAGGCGTGTAGTTGTTATCGACATCGGAGATGGACCGATTGAGATGGTAAACCCGGTAATTCTGGAGTCTGATGGCGAACAGGGCGGTATGGAAGGATGTCTCAGTTTCCCAGGTCAAAGCGGATATGTTATCCGTCCAAATCATGTTAAAGTCGAAGCACTCGATAGGAACGGTGATCTGTTTGAATATGAAGGCGAGGGTCTTTTTGCAAGAGCAGTTTTTCATGAATGTGACCACTTGGATGGAAAGGTTTATTTGCGGCTGGTGACAGATCCTCCGAAAGATGAGGAGGAATAGCTATGCGCATTGCTTTTCTTGGAACACCTCAATTTGCTGTTCCCGTTCTGGAAGCTTTGATCTCGCGTCATGACACGATTTGTGTCTTTACGCAGCCTGATCGACCTGTTGGTAGAAAAGCCGTTCTTACCCCTCCACCGGTTAAAGTGTACGCTTTGGCAAAAGGTTTACCAGTCAAACAATTTGAGAAAATTCGTTCTGAGGAAGGCATAGCAGCTCTCTCCAGTTTCCAGCCTGATCTTCTTATTACTGCTGCGTTCGGTCAGCTTCTGAGTGCGGAAAATCTTGCGATTCCAAAGTTTGGCACAATCAATGTCCATGCTTCCCTTCTTCCAAAGTATAGAGGCGCATCCCCTATACAAGCTGCTATTCTAAACGGGGATACTGTAACCGGTGTCACGACCATGTTCACTGACGTTGGAATGGATACCGGCGACATTCTATTATCTCAGACCTGTCGGATCGAACCTTACGATACCTATGAAACTCTTTCAGACAGACTGTCCCTTGTCGGGGCGGATTTACTTGTAAAGACTCTGCAGGAATTGGAAAACGGTACATTATCCCGTATCCCTCAGAACGATCTTGACGCAACTGTATGTCGGCTGATTCGAAAACAGGATGGAAAGCTGGATTTTAATCAAAGTGCTAAATCAGTTTTCAATCGGGTTCGGGCAATGTATCCATGGCCTTGCGCATACTCTTCTCTCAACGGACAACAGATGCGGATACTGGATGCGTTACCTACCGATATCACGAGAAAAAACTTTCAAAGCGGCATGCTGATCGAATTGAATCAACACTTATACGTAAACTGCGCAGATTATCTGCTTGAAATACGTGTTCTTCAGATGGCAGGCAAGAAACCGGTAGATGCCGCGAGTTTTCTGCGCGGTAACGCTGTAAATGGTTTGGTACTTGTATGACAATACGAAGGAAAGCTTTTGATGTCCTAAAGGAGATCATAGACAACGGCGCCTATGCTAACATCGCATTAAAGCACGCTTCCGTACATGTATCCGGGAACGACATCAACATGCTTTATTCACTTGTCTACAATGCGCTCGATCATCGATCTTACATAGAGTATATCCTTCCGTATTATTGCAAGCTCCCGAAGAAACAAGTGCGGATGATATTGCTTCTTGGCATTTCAGAGCTTTTGTTCCTTTCAACTCCTGCGCACGCCGTCATCAGTGAAACAGTCGAGCTCACAAAAGAGATTGGCAAGCAAGAGATTTGCGGTTTTGTTAATGCTGTTATGCGCAGAATCGACCGTGAAAGGGATTCCCTCCCCCCTCTGCCATCCGATTCCTTCGAACGAATGACTGTGCTATATGGTTATCCGCGTTTTATGGTACGGGAATGGATCGATTGCTTCGGAGAGAAGAATACGCTTGAGATTCTTCAGTTTAAAAACACAGATTTTCAAATCCGTCCGCAGTATCCATTTACACCAGAAAATTTAGTAGAAACTATCAATACCCCTTACAGAAGAGGATCGCATGATCCAAATTGTTTTTATCTAGAAAAAGCTTTCGATCCTGGCTCGAACGACCTTTATCTGAACGGAAAAATCGCAATCCAAAGTGAAGGTGCTATGATGGTTTGCCGCTCTGTTCCAGATCTACGTGGAAAACGCGTTTTGGATGCCTGTGCGGCACCTGGAGGAAAAACTGCATATTTGTCTTCACTTGCGGAAAACGATCTCGATCTGACGGCATGGGAAGTTCATCCGCACAGATTCAACCTGCTGAATTCTACGCTTTCGAGACTTCATGTTCATGCAAAAACGGAGTGCAAAGATGCCTCTGTTCAAGACATGACCTATTCACGGTCTTTTGACCGCGTTCTGCTAGATGTTCCATGCAGCGGATTTGGTCTCCTTGCGGATAAACCTGATTTGCGTTATACAAAAACAGAAGACAGCATTCTGTCCCTAATCCAACTTCAACAGTCGATCTTGGAAGCATGCTCGGATTACGTTGTTTCAGGCGGATATTTGATTTATGCGACTTGTACAATCTCCAGGCGCGAAAACAGCGATCAGGTAAATAGCTTTCTAAGAAGGCACAGTGATTATACGTTGGTTGATGACCGGCAGTTACTGCCGTTCTCTGATCATACTGATGGTTTTTATTACGCGGTTTTAAAAAGGATTTGATTAAATGTACTGGATGGATATGACAAAGGATGAAATAGCCACGGTAATCAGCTCATTCAATGAGCCTTCTTTCCGTGCAAAACAAGTCACAGAGTGGCTAAGAAAGGGAATTCATCCGGAAGAAATGTCCAATCTTCCTAAGTCACTCCGGGAGAATATGTCTTCGATTCCATTTGGAGGCTCCAGAATCTACCGTAAGTATGTTTCTGAGAGAGATGGCACTATCAAGTACCTGTTCTCTCTCGAGGATGCAAACGTTGTTGAAGGCGTTCTGATGCGGTATTCCTACGGCAACACTATCTGCCTGTCAACACAGATCGGTTGTAATATGGGATGTAGATTCTGCGCATCAACATTAAACGGATGCGTCAGAAATCTGCGTGCCGGAGAGATGCTGTCTTTTATCGCTGAAGTTGAGAAAGATGAAGTACCTGAAGAAGATCATAAACGCGTAGTAACCAACATCGTATTGATGGGAAGCGGCGAGCCTCTCGATAATTATGAACAGGTTATAACGTTTTTGAAACGCGTCACTTCAGAAGATGGGTTCAGCATAAGTCCTCGAAATATATCCTTATCGACATGCGGGGTCGTCCCTAAAATCTATCAGCTGATTGATGATGCGCCGCATATCACTCTTTCTATTTCGCTGCATGCTCCAACGGATGAAATACGTACAAAACTTATGCCGATCAACAAAGTTTACTCTATTGAAGAAGTCCTGAAAGCGGCAAAAACATACGCTGAGCGTACGGGGAGAAGAGTCGTATTTGAGTATGCACTTGTCGGCGGCACGAATGATTCACACACAGATGCATTTATGCTCGCCAAACGGCTACGAGGAATCTTATGTCATGTCAATCTCATACCTTTGAATCCTGTGAAAGAACGAGGCCTTCAGGGCGTATCTCGTGAACATGCATATCAATTCTGCAAATGGTTAAACGATGAACATATATCGGCTACAGTCCGAAGGGAAATGGGAACAGATATCGATGGAGCATGCGGTCAGCTGCGAAGGAGAGTACTAAATGAACTTAATGGGTAAAACAATAACTGGTCTCAGAAAACAAAATGAGGATTCCTTTTTTGTACATAGAAGCCCTCATTTCTGCGTTGCTGCAGTATCGGACGGCATGGGCGGCCATGCAGCCGGAGAAACGGCTAGCCGTATCACAGTAGAAACGCTGGAGTCCACTCTTTGCAGTGTTGATCAACCGGATGCCGGTATATTAAGAAACGCTGTCCTGAACGCAAATGAAGCTGTATATTCAGCTGCTTCCGAAGATGAAACATTACATGGCATGGGCGCGACTCTTGTGTGTGCGATTTTGTTCCCTGACAGTTATATTGCAGCGAATGTCGGAGATTCAAGACTGTATCACTATCATCATCAATGCGTGACACAGGTTTCTCATGATCATTCGTTCGTTGCCGAACTTATCCGTAGAAAACTAATCACGCCCGAAGAAGCAAAAAATCATCCAAGAAGAAACCTTATAACTCGTGCTATCGGTACGGATTGTTCCGTCAAGGTTGATCTTTTCGCGAGTGACTGGCAGGCTGATGATATTCTGCTTCTGTGTTCAGACGGGTTATCAGGGTCAGTTGATGAAGAAGAAATATCCGATGTTTTGGGGTCTATGACTTCATTGGAAGATGGTTGCTCTAAACTGATTGATTTAGCACTTCAGAACGGCAGTTCCGATAATATTACAGTCGTCCTCGTCCAGAATTCGGAGGGCAGAGAATGATCGGGACGATTATCGGCCGAAAATACCAAATTCTTGAGGAAATCGGCTCAGGCGGCATGGCTCGTGTATTCAAGGCTGTCAATATGACAAACAGGCGCATCGTGGCAATCAAGATGCTGAAAGCCGAATACAAGGATGACGCTGAGTTTCTGCGTCGTTTTTCCAGAGAAGCCGGTACAGTGCTCAAGCTGAATCATGAGAATATTGTCCGGGCTTACGAAGTCGGAGAATATGAAGATACTCCATATATTGTAATGGAATATGTCGAAGGTCATACGCTGAAGGACCTGATTGATCAAAACGGTCCCCTCCCGATTCGAACGGCAATCGGCATAACTTGTCAGATCCTTGACGCGCTCAGCGTTGCGCATTCATATGGCATCATACATCGAGATGTTAAACCGCAGAACGTGATTGTTACAGAGCGAGGAAAAGCTAAACTTACCGATTTCGGTATAGCACGCGAAGCAAGAGCTACGACATCAACATTCAGTGGTAAAAAGGTACTCGGTTCCGTCCATTATATATCTCCTGAGCAGGCAAAGAACGCAGTTGCAACTGAAGAAAGCGATCTTTACTCGGTCGGCATTACGTTGTACGAAATGCTTACAGGAACGATTCCGTTTACGTCTGATTCTGCTGTTGCTATTGCTTTGATGCATATACAGGATAAACCACGCCCACCGAAAGAACTGAATCCTGATATACCGAATTCGCTAAATGATATTGTAATGCGTGCCCTCGAGAAAGATTCTGCTGACCGGTATGAATCAGCAAGAGCCATGCGCGCCGATCTTGTTCGTTCTATCGGCAACCCGAACGGAACTTTTGCAAGAGACCGCTCTCAGGGTTCTATCTCAACAAATACGAGAAGCGTTTCTATTTATCTACTGATCGCACTTGGCGTTTTCATACCGGTACTCGCGATTGTTCTCGGTATGCTGATTTATACAACAAATTGCCAACCAGATATAGAAGCCAGTGATATGTCAGGCGCGGATCCATCTGCTGTTCTAACTGATACTGCCCCAACGGCGGAGTCAACCACTACAGCTCCGACCCAACGCCCTTCTGTTTCACCATCCAACAGACGTGCACCGAACGTTCTGATGCTGACACTTGACGATGCGCTGATACAGCTGCACAACGCTGGATATACAGAGATTTATGTGACATTTACGACTGAATCACCTTCAAACTATGCAGCCAACACTGTTATCTCACAGACAGATCTCAGTCCGAATGATTCCGAAAAACCTATTAGGTGCGACCTGGTAATCTACAGGACTTCGCTCGGAAGCTATCATGCAGATGTATCTTTTACTTTCACACCTTCCGAAGAAGGATCTAAAATAAGAATCCTATATGAGTCGACAAATTATCTCGATATTCCTTATCGTGTTGTTGTGTATGAAAGTGACAGACCATATGAGAGTACCGATACAACGATTGCTGCGACCATATATTGTTATGATCCGGTAACGCGCCAGGTTATCCTCCAGATTAATAACGAAGATGCAGCAACACAAGCTGTGACTTTTATAAAATGAAACAAGGGCAAGGATTAATACTGAAAGGCGTCGGCAGTTTCTATGAGGTGCTGACAGATAATCATGATATCAGGACCTGTAAAGCACGCGGAGTTTTCCGTAAACAGGGCTTGATACCTACAGTCGGAGATCGTGTAAAGATTGAATTACAGCAGAGCGGATATGACCTTATCATTGAAATCCTTCCTCGCAGAAATCTTTTAACCCGTCCCGCGTGTGCAAATATTGATAAAGTTTTTCTCGTTGTTTCAGCCTCCAGGCCTGAACCAGACTACGTTCTTCTCGATCAGTTAATAATACAGGCAAAAAGAAACGGGATAGATCCTTTTCCTGTTCTAAACAAGATTGATGAAGCGCAATCCGGAGCAGTTGAACACTTTTGCCGGACATACCGCTTTTTTGATACACTGATCGTAAGCGCATCTTCCGGAGAAGGTATGGATGTACTTCGGACAAGAATGGAAGGATGTGTTTCCTGTTTTGCCGGACAATCTGCGGTCGGAAAAACGTCTTTGCTGAACAGCCTCTTCCCTGATCTTCATTTGGAAGTTGGTCCACTTTCAGCGAAAACGGAACGAGGAAAGCATACAACGCGACATGCTCAGCTTGTTCCATTTGCAAACGGAGCGGTTCTGGACACACCGGGTTTTTCTTTGTTTGAACAAGAAACTCTTGAACAATTTGAACTCAACGCCTGTTATCCGGAATTTGCATTAGCCTCTTTTCCATGCAGATATCCTGACTGCATGCATGATACAGAACCGTACTGCGGAATCAAGGATCTTGTTCAAAGACAGGTTTTGTCAAATGAACGATACAGCAGATATCTAATTATAGCAAAAGAAAACATGATCAGGAGGAAGCATCGTTATGATTAAAATTGCACCTTCCATACTGTCCGCAGATTTTGCCCGTATGGGTGAGGATGTATCTAAGCTGAAACCGTGGGGAGCTGACTGGGTTCATTTTGATGTTATGGACGGACATTTTGTTCCCAACCTTACTTTCGGCCCTGCTATGTGTAAAGCGCTTCGCCCATATACATCTCTTCCGATTGATGTGCATCTGATGGTTGAACGACCATCGGAATGGATCGAACTGTTTGCCGGATCCGGAGCTGATATCATTACCTTTCATATAGAATCGGAAGAAAAGGATCCCGCATGCCTTTTAAGACATATTCGCGCCATAGGATGCAGATCCGGCATCGTACTTCGTCCTGCTACTGATGTCGCTTTATGCGAACCACTCCTGGAAGACTGTGACCTGGTGCTGCTGATGAGTGTAAATCCTGGGTTTGGCGGACAGACATTTATCTATGATACGGTCGAAAAGATCGGTGTTCTCCGGAGGATGATCGACTTAAGAAATCTTAAGACTGAGATCGAAATTGACGGTGGAATCAACCCTGCTACAGCAAAAGCATGTATCGATGCAGGAGCTACGGTTCTAGTTGCAGGTAGCGCCGTATTTCGGGCGGATGATCCCAAACGGATGATTTCCTTATTAAGAGGATAGAAAGAAAATAAAGGGCAGATATCGCACGATATCCGCCCTTTCGATTTCGATATCAATGATGATCGTATTTCGCAATCAGTGCGTTCATCTCCTCTTTCGAAAGTTTGAATTCTTTTCTCACCTGTTCAAGAACGACATTCGGACGTTCGGCGACTTTCTTTCTCAGAGTCTGAACTTCTTTCTGCCATTTTGACATGGAAGATGGCGTTTTCCATCTCGAAATATGCCTTTGCATTTCGGGTTCCATCTCAGCTACGACTTCATCAAACAGTTTGAGAAGACGTTCGGCCGAAAACTGTGTATAAACGACTTCTACATATCGTTCAACATATTTCTGACGGAATGTTGGATTTGTTTTTAGAGCGACCGTAATATAAAAATATGTTAGAGAACCGTTTGCGGAAGGCGTACCGCCTTTGTTGAAATATAAGTGCATGATATCACGGTTCACGCCGCTCATGAAACAGAAATCCAGATCGTACAGAATCGGTCTCCATTTGATCTTATAGTCTGTCGTTCTCCAATACTTTTGATTAAATGTATCAGTCTCCAGCATAAATGTTCGGCAAATGACATAATCTATGAAGTAGTCTTCGTCAACATATTGCAGGAATTCCCGGTATTTGCTTTCCGTAGAAAGGTTAGCATCTTTTGCCTGTGCGAAGAGACTCTTCCAGTCCGATTTTTCTCCCTTCATTGCAGTGGATCCATTTCTCATAATGGTGTTAACTGTATCCGGGTCAACGCCGTAATGTGCTTCGAGATACTTGGAATTCAGCTCTTCATCAAGGTCATAAAGACCATTGTATGATCCGTTCAGATACACAACAACATTTCTGGAATTTGACACATCAACATTAAGTCCAACACATGCTCGGGAGACGAAAGAATCACGCATTCTCGCCTGAGCATGATCCTGACCCGCATTTCTTAAAGCAAGCGCGCCGAATTCTGTAAACTCGTAGTCCGGGAAAAAAGGATACCTTACAGTACGATGACCGTATGCAGCGCGAAGCCCAAGTGTAAATGATTTTTGCGCATATCCAAGCGTGCCTCGCCCCTTCGCCTTGATATCAGACGGAAAGGAAACACCGATACCTCCGTCGGCCTCATAATAGTTCACATAACATTTCCGCTCTTTGATTTTGCTGTGCTCCGACACACGAGACACTGTTTTGAGATCTTCTGGATTCATGGAAATGCAGATAACAGGAACTGTATGCGGTTTTTCAAAAAGATATGTATAAGTTATGATCTCACTGTCCATAAGGCCGCTGCATACAGCAACAGCGCGCACAGGTGTATTTTTTGTGATCTTAATTGGTCCAGTGTAGCGATTTGATTTTACAGATGGATCACTGCCGTTTGTCGTATAATAAATCTCCGCATCTTTCTGCAGGCAGGACAGTTTCAATTCAAACGCACTTTCATGATAAAGTTTGGTTTCGGAAAATGTAGGTGCAGACGTATATCCAAGTTCATATGGAGAATGATTCGGTGCACCTTTAGTCGGACTCGTGAAAAATACACGCCGAATCGAAGGATCATTTTCGATTCTTCCGGAAGACATCCCTAGTCTCTGGACTCCTGTATCGAATTTGTCAAGTATAGTTTTCCGGTCCTTATCGATCAAATAAACCGTTTCTCCTGTTGGCGAAACACTGAATGAATCTCTGTATTTTGAAACTGAAAGAGTGACGTATTCGCCTGGTGCTATTTCAATATTTGGAATGTGAAGTTTCTCGGGCTTGTCATAATCATCCGTCAGGAAACAATCAGTCAGATCAAAAGACTCATTTCCACCGTTGTACAATTCAATCCAGTCATCCTCATCGCTTCCACGGTTATGGATTGCACATACTTCAGATATAAAGATGCTGTCATATGGAAAGAAGCCGATCGACTCGGCTTCCTTGCGGGCATGACCGTTCGGTCCAAGAGGCGTTGGTTCTGTGTAGTAGATAGTATTGGACTCAGCATCTCTTCCGACTGAAACATTTGATTTAGAAATCTCGATCTTCAATTGGTCGTATGTATAATTGTTGGAATTAAAGAGCGTAATGGATTCTCCTTCTCCGGCAGAAAAACTTGCGTGCAGTTCGGATTCATTTGATTCTTTTCCACTCAGAAATACAAGAAGATATCCATCAGCAGGAATCACTACGTTTGCAGGGAAAGCCCATTTCCTAAAATTATTACTGTCAGAAAGATACCATCCGTTCAAGGAAATATCAGACGATGTCGTATTGAACAGTTCAACCCAGTCATTCCTGTCACCTTCTCTGTCAGTAAGACTGTATTCATTGCTCGAAAGAACTTCGCTGATAATTATACTGCTTGAAAGCCCTGTGAATAGAGGTTCCGGCTCATCCGTCGGCTTTGGAATATCAATGTATTCCTCTATGACGTTTGCATCCCCAGGAGTCGGGACAGTCGTAAAGTGATAAGATCCCTCCTCATCAAGTGCATACGAAACATCCTTCTTTGGTGTTTCCGGGAGTTCTGTTTCCGCTGCGAGAAGTCCGTTCGTATCAAACAGATATAAATGATCGCCGTATCTGCTGAGTCCCATTCTGAGGCAGAAATGACCGTCCGCATTCGAACATCCGCTTGTGCAGCATAGCACTAACAGATATCCCTTTGCAGGAATAGTACCAGAAAGATTGGGTTTATCGTAGTCGTCCGGATCATCGGTGAGCGTAAAACCTTCTAGGGAAATTGCTTCCGATGTAATATTATGGAGTTCGATCCAATCGCACTCATCACATCCCGAGCATATAACGGTTGTATTATTGCGGGCAGAAACCTCATTGATTACAAGTCCTTTGAACGGATCCGTCTCTGCAGGCAATCCTCCTTCCAGTGCTTCCGCGGGAATATCAGTGAGAGACGAATAGATATCCGACGTATTTTCGGCACCCGGTGTAGGAGCAGCGCAGAATCCAAAAGAGCCTTCAGCTGTTCTTGCATATGAAACATCTCTCAGAAGCGCAGGTACAGACACATCATGAATTAGTTGCAGATTTGCATCTTCGAGTGCAAGATGTTCTCCGGACAGTTTCAGAGAAAAGCCGGTAAATACGGGACCGCCTTCATAAGAAAGTGTATCTGTTTCCTGTTCTTTGGATGCAAGCAAAAGCAAAAACTCTCCCGGTTCAAGTCGAATATCTGGAAGAACATAAGCTTTTTCGGCTTTCTGTATATTATCAGTGATGCGGTATCCAAGGAGTGAAACAGATCGCGAACTAACGTTCTTCAATTCGATCCAATCCGGAGAACCATATAGATCATCCTCATAACTGTGTCCGTTACTCGTTACAACCTCGTTGATTACGATGCTCGGCCCGGTAACAGGCTGATTTAACAAATCGCTCGTACATGCGGTAGACATGAAGAAAAAGATCGCTGAAAGAACCAGAATCAGATACGTGCTATATTTGATTTTTCTGCATTTCAAAGCCATATTTGAAAGTTTACCATGATTCATCAGAAAAGAAAAGGTGAACCGGTAACATTTTTGCAAAATTATTATGAAACCTTGTTGTTTACTAATAGCAAAAAAGATTCCCATCAGGGAATCTTTTTTATTGTGATAAAAATCAGAATCTCATCGAATTGAACTTAACACCGGGGCCCATTGTAGATGAAACTACGAGGCTGCGAATGTAAGTACCTTTCGCTGCTGCAGGCTTCGCCTTGATAATAGCCTCCATAAGAGTTGTCAGGTTTTCTTCCAGCTTATCAACACCAAAGCTCTTCTTTCCGATTGGACAATGTACGATATTTGTCTTATCAACACGGTATTCAACTTTTCCGGCTTTGATGTCCTGGATTGCCTTTGCAACATCCATGGTAACCGTACCACTCTTCGGGTTTGGCATCAAACCTTTCGGTCCAAGAATACGTCCAATACGTCCTACGAGACCCATCATGTCGGGAGTCGCGACACAGACATCGAAACCAAACCAGTTTTCCTGCTGAATCTTTTTAATGGTATCTTCATCGCCGATGAAATCGGCACCAGCTTCCTGAGCTTCACGTGCTTTATCTGCTTTTGCAAAAACAAGAACGCGCACAGTTTTTCCAGTTCCGTGCGGGAGCACTACAGCTCCGCGAACCTGCTGATCAGCGTGTCTCGAATCTACACCCAGCCGAACAGATACTTCGATGGTTTCGTCAAATTTGCATTTTGCCGTATTCAGAACAGTTTCGAGGCCCTCACGGACATCATACAGTTTGCTGCGGTCGATCAGCTCTTTGCTTGCATTATAGTTTTTTCCATGCTTCATAACCGTAACCTCCTTATTCGCCGACAAGGACACCCATGCTGCGAGCTGTTCCTTCGATCATGCTGATCGCTGCATCAAGGCTCGCTGCGTTCAGATCGGGCATTTTCAGTTCAGCAATTTCGCGAACCTGCGCCTTTGTGATGGTCGCAACTTTATTCTTGTTAGGCGTACCGGATGCACTCTCGATACCGCAAGCTTTCTTTATCAGAACTGCGGCAGGCGGAGTCTTTGTAATGAATGTGAAACTCCTGTCCTGGTAAACCGTGATTACGACAGGAATGATTAATCCAGCCTGTTTGTTTGTACGCTCGTTGAACTCTTTGCAGAATCCCATGATGTTTACGCCGTGCTGACCCAAAGCAGGACCGACTGGCGGTGCCGGAGTTGCTTTGCCGGCAGGAATCTGCAGCTTCACATAACCTGTGATTTTCTTTGCCATTGCTGTTTCTCCTTACTATTAATATAGGTTGTGGTACGGGGTGCCTCCCCTTCCACTTATCAAATCGCTCTCGCGTATTGATCAGAGTTTCTGTACCTGGATAAAATCGAGCTCGACAGGGGTCTCTCTTCCAAACATAGAAACAGTAAGTTTGACTTTCTGCCGTTCAACATCGATTTTTTCAACTTTCCCGATAAAGTTTTCAAGAGGCCCGTTTACGACACGGACGCTCTCTCCTTCTTCGATATCGAGAACGATCGGAATGCGTTCGACGCCCATGGCAACAACTTCCTCATCCTTAAGAGGAATCGGCTTGCTTCCAGGACCAACGAAACCTGTTACACCACGTGTATTACGAATCACATACCATGCACGAGGATTCATGACAAGGTCATAAGAGATCCCGCCTCCGCGTTCTTCCGGACGTTCCTTCTCTACGACATCGACAAGCATCTTGACCATTACATATCCCGGATAAATTTTACGAATGACAGACTTGCGTTTCCCATTCGGCTGTATCTCAATCGTTTCCTCTGTAGGGTACATTACATCCAGAATAATATCCTGCAGACCTGCGTTTTCAACCGCTTTGATCAAGTCCTCTTTCACCTTATTCTCATATCCGGAATAAGTATGTACGACGTACCATTTAGCTTCCTGGTTCATATGAATCAGCTGTTAATGGAGTCCGAATCGATAACCTGTCCCTGCGCGACCGGAGCTGCGTCAAGAAGAAGCTGGATCGGTTTTCCAAACGCAAAATCAAGAATATAGATCATAAGAGTAAAAGCAAGCACGACCACGATAACAACCGCGGTATTCTTAGCCAGTTCCTTTGGAGTGAGCCAAGTGAGCTTTTTCACTTCGCCCCACATCTCTTTCAGATATGAAACGAATTTGAATTTACGCTCTTTTTTTTGCGGTTTCTTGGCATCTGTCTTTTTTTCAATATCCTTAGCCATATAAATCGCTCCAATTATTTGGATTCTCTGTGAAGAGTCTGCTTGCGGCAGAAACGGCAATACTTGTTGAACTCAAGACGATCCGGGTCATTCTTCTTGTTCTTAAAAGTATTATAGTTTCTCTGCTTGCATTCTGTGCAGGCCAATGTGATCTTTACACGCATGGATGGATCCTCCTCCGATTAATTACATCAAAACAAGCGCCCGCAAACGGAGCACCTGCAATAAGATAACACAACGATTCATCTTTGTCAACGAAAACTTGCGAAAAAGCTTGAAAAAAACGGGATTTTTATAGTCGTATACCTTGATACGGTTTCACAACATACTATAACACAATTTTTCCAATGCGACAAGCAATGGAATCCTAGAAACTATAGCGGTGAATCTTGCGAATGCGTCTTCTATATGATATATTAGTCGAGCAAAATTTAAAATCTATTATTTAAAAAATGCAACCAAATAATAACTTCAACAGTATTCATTAAGAAAGGAGCCGAGATGGAAGGTCGGAATCTTCCTGAAATGCCTGTGCCGTCATCTGATATAGATTTGCTATATGCAGAGTACAGCAATATGATATACCGTCTTGCACTAGTTCGAACTCGCAATACTTCCGATGCTGAAGATATTGTGCAGGATGTGTTTTTACGATATCTTAGGAATTCACCTGTCTTTGAAAGCAAAGAGCATCAGAAAGCCTGGCTGATTACCGTTACAATCAACCGAACAAATTCGATCCTCGGATCAGCTTATCGAAAGCACAGCGTTCCTTTTGAGCTGTTCAGCGATCCTGGTGTAGAAGATGAATTACCTGATTCGACCGTATATGACGCTGTTTTAAAATTACCTTCAAAATTCAGGACTGTCATACACCTGTTTTATTATGAAGATTATTCCGTAAAGGAGATTGCTTCCATGATGCGCGCATCTGAATCCGCAGTTAAAACATGGTTGCGCCGCGCCCGCTTAAAGCTCCAAAACGTTTTGAAGGAGGACATTGAGGATGTTTCGTGAAGAGTATCGCAAAGCAAATGAATCGATTCATGCTCCGGAACATTTGCTCGATTCTATTAAGAACGATTTGAGTCTATCAACTGTCCCAAAGCGCAGGAATGGAATACACTGGCCTGGTATCATGGTTTATTCCGGATGTGCCGTAGCGGTTGCTGCACTTGCTCTCTTGATATTCCGTCCGTTTTCCTTTCTGAGACCAGAACCTACCGCATTTACAGCGATGGAAGCTAAAGTTCCAGTTTCGGAAACCGGTGTCAATGAACAGATGCAGCTTTTCTCTGCCGGCTCAACAGAGGAAAGACCGATGTTGTTTGTTCCTGCAGCTGGTGAACCGGCCGAATCTGCTTCACAGTTTGATTCCGAGACTTCAGACCGTGCAGAACGCACTGACGGTGATGAGGATGAGTATTATATCTTTAATACTCCGATTGAGACAACGTACGATGAGATCTTTCATATGCTGATGCCGCAACAGCAGAATGCTACTGAGGAAACACAAAAGAAAAGTACTATAACAGAGTTTGCATCGTCAGACGTCGAAATCATCGACAATCAATTGAACGCTTTCGGTACTACGTTTGATCTTAAGGAAGGACGTTCTGTACGAGCTCTTGTCGAAGCCTGGGATTGCATATATGTTATTTCTGAAGATAACGGTTTCGTTATAACATCAGTCTATAATAAAGCCGGGTTAGTCGGCGAGACGAAACAAAGCGGAACATATATATCATACGAATTGAAAGAAACGACAGTATTTGACGATGATTACAGTCTTTCAGAACACCGGATTATTATGATTACTTCACAGTTCGTTCCGGAACTGCACAATGCGGATATTCAGGTTCCATCTTCCTTTGTTCCTGTATACTCAGACAGTCTGACCGAGCGTCCACTTCTGCCGGAAGAAATTACCTGTGTAAATGAATCTGATTCCTACATGGTCTATGGTGCTGTTGAAGCTTCAGGCAATGTGAAAATGCTGTATATCTTTGCAGAACTTGGATAATTATCGACTCAAAACTTGCATGATCCCAGAAAGAGGTTTACAATAATCAAAGAACACATGTAAAGGAGTATATACATGATTATCGTCGGGGTCTGCGGAGCGTCAGGAAGCGGAAAAAGCACATTGGCTAAGCGGATCAGAGACAGTCTTGCCTGTGACTGTGTTGTTATCGGACAGGATTGCTATTATCATAATTTTTCGCACCTGACATTTGAAGAACGGGTTCATTTGAATTATGACGAACCGAGCATTTTCAATTATGATGAATTGCTTGAGGATATACGTACACTTCAGTCTGGCCGACCAATCAAAAGAAAAGGATACGATTACGCGAGACATATCCGGGATGATTCAGATGACCTGATCGATCCTCCGGAAGTCCTAATCCTTGAAGGCATCCATATTTTTCATGATCCGCGAATTCTTGATCTAATGTCTTTGAAGGTTTATATGCATGTCGATATCGATGTATGTCTTCTCAGAAGGATCCGCAGAGATATGAAATCGCGTGGTCGTACAATCGATTCGATCACTGAGCAGTATCTGGAAACCGTGAAACCGATGTATGAAAAATATATTGCAAATTATATCAAAGTTGCTGATTTTGCTGTTATGCGTGGCGGAAAAAACAATATGGCGATCGACTGTATTTCTGCCTACCTGACAGCAAAAGTGCTTGCTGAATCTTTCCACCGCGATCGTGAGAAAACCGATGGAATCTCGGAGTAATCAATAATAAAACGGAGCGATATGCTCCGTTTTTTTATCAATCATAAACCTATCTATCTTTTAATCATCTTCAATCTGAATCTGAGAGACAGCATCGCCGATTACACGGACCAAATCCTCCTTTGTCCAAGTGTAAGCCTGCTTCAATGCGCTATAAATCGCTTTCCCATCAGAACTGCCATGAGCTTTTACAACACCTCCGTTGACTCCGAGAAGAGGAGCACCGCCATATTCTTTATAATCCATTTGTTTCTTTACACTTTTGAAAGCCGGACGGGCTATAAGCCCACCGATTTTATTTCTAAGTGAACTGTACATGGCATTCTTTAATAGTGTCATAATCATTTTTGACGCTCCTTCAATGCCTTTCAGCAAAACATTCCCGTCGAAGCCATCACAAACGAGTACATCACAGTCACCGCTCATCAAATCGCGGGCCTCAGCGTTACCAATAAAGCGAATCATGTCCATTTTTGACAAACGTTCATGTGCTTCTTTAGTAAGCGAGTTCCCCTTCTCCTCTTCAGCACCGTTTGAAAGAAGCGCAACCTTTGGATCAGATATTCCCGCAACACACTGCATATATGCTTTCCCCATCAAAGCGAATTGCTGAAGGTATGACGGTTTGCAGTCTGTATTCGCACCGCAATCCAGTAACAGAACACATCCGCCGGTCATAGTCGGGAGCAGTGTTGCAAGTGCCGGACGCTTGATACCTTTTTGTCTGCGTAAAGTCAAGGTCGCACCTGTCAGGATCGCTCCGGTACTGCCGGCAGAAAGAATACAGTCACATTCTCCTGCTTTAACAGACTCAAATGCACGGACAAGCGAACTGTCTTTTTTCTTTTTATAAGCCATGACAGGCGGCTCATTCAGGTCAATAACCTCAGATGAGGCGTATGTGCTGACACGCTCTGAAAAGTGAGGATTCTCAGTAAGAAAACGTTTCAATACCTCATCAGCGCCAAATAGCGCCAAATGAGCCTCTGAATAGGTGGGGTCCGAAAGAAACAATTTGCATCCATCCAATACGGAAGAGGGAGCATTATCTCCTCCCATAACATCAATCGCAATTCTCATGTATTATCTCCATCAAATAGTGAAATGAAAGTGAAAAGCTTTCTATCTCAAAAAGACCTTTCTTTTAAGGAAAGGTCTTTAGAATTAGGTATTGTCGGCGTCAATCATGGATCAATTATTTTTTGTCTTCCATGCTGATGACTTCTTCGCCATCATAATAACCGCATTTCTTGCAAACGACATGCGGGAGCTTCAGCTCGTGGCACTGCGGGCACTCGACAAAGTTCGGCGCTTCCAGCTTGAAATTATTCGCCCTGCGCGAATCTCTTCTCGCCTTCGATGTTTTCCTCTTCGGTACTGCCATGATTACACCTCCTTATTCTCGTTCAGTAATTGTTCTAGCAAGCCAAATCTTGCATCTGTCGACTGTCGGCTGCATGAGCATTTATGTTCATTCAAATCCGTACCACATACGGGACATAAGCCCATACAATCTGGCTTGCAAAGGCTGATTAACGGGTAATTCAGAAACAGATTGTCTAGAAATGCCTGCCTGAGATCGATCCGTTCGCTTGTGTAAGGATATGTGTCCTGTTCTTCATCCCACTGAATATCGCGTACAAAAAACTCATTCAGCGGAAAAACAAGCGATTCAACGAACTGCTTGGTACACCGTGCGCATTCCGTAGTATATGACACCTGTGCTGATGCATCTACATGAAAAGCGGTACCGTCAAAGACATAAGAACCTGTAATCTGTACCGGCTCCGTAAAGACGATTGGCTTACCAGCGAACTCCTGTGCTTCGATCATTTCCTGAATGAATATCGGAAACACAGAGCCTGTTTGTTTTTGTGCCTCGCCAACAGGAATAACCATGCGAAATACCTCAAAAATCAACCAACGAATATTTTAACGATTCCTCTGCCGTTTGTCAACAAGATTCTTTCCTTGTGCGCTTTCTTTTTTATGTTTCCTTTGAGTGTCTTTGCCTGCACTGTCTCCAGACGTCTTTTTTACGCGTTTATCTGTAAATCGTGCGCTTGTGTGTCCGGTTTGTCCTTTAGAAAGACCCGTGCCTTCCCGCAGAGCAGTTGTTTGGCGTGCGGAGGGCTCTTGCTTCTCTTTTGGAGGCACTAAACAATTCCCTCCGTATCCAATAAGATCTCCTCTTCCTGCCAAGCGAAGCGCTTTCCGCACAATATCGCGATTATTAGGTAGATAATACTGAATCAGCGCGCGCTGCATACGTTTTTCCTCTTCGGATCTAGGCACATATACCGGTTCATTTGTTCTCGGATCCATTCCGGTCCAGAACATACATGTTGAAACCGTTCCAGGGGTCGGATAAAAATCCTGTACCTGTTCCGGTTTGTGATTGATTTTTTTCAGATACAATGCCAGTTCGATAGCATCAGAAAGCGTACATCCCGGATGAGAACTCATCAAATAAGGAACAACATACTGCTTCAGATCCAGTTTGTGATTCATTGCATTGTATGCATCGATAAACTGTTCGTATACAGCATGGGGAGGTTTGTTCATGTAATAAAGTACACGATCAGATACATGTTCCGGTGCAACTTTTAGCTGACCTGAAACATGGTATTCAGTAAGCTCGCGAAGAAACTCGCTGCTTTTGTCATAAACAACGTAATCGAAACGGACGCCAGAACGGACAAAAACTTTTTTGACTCCTTTGATGCGACGGATTTTTTTCAGCAGTTCTGTATAGTCAGTATGAGATATAAGCAGATTATTGCATTTTTTATAGCCGATACAAGAACGGTTTTTACAACATCCGTTTTTTAATTGTTTTTTGCAGGCAGGTTCCCGGAAATTGGCAGTAGGACCGCCAACATCATGAATAAACCCTTTAAAGCCAGGACTTTTTGCAATCGATTCAGCTTCGCGCAGGATAGATTCATGACTTCTGGAAGAAACGATTCTCCCCTGATGAAATGTGAGCGCACAGAAGTTGCATCCGCCGAAACATCCTCTGCATGAAGTAATCGAAAATTCGACTTCTTTTAATGCAGGAATCTCTTCTTTGTAAGAAGGATGCGGCAGACGGGTAAAAGGTAATGCGTAGGTAGCATCCATTTCTTCGCGGGATAAAGGAGGTTGCGGCGGATTCTGGACAAGAAAGCCCTTTTCATGAGGCTGGATCAGTACTCTGCCGCGGAACGGATCCTGTTCTTCGAACTGGATTCGAAAAGCATCGAGATAGCATTTCTTATCAGAAGCGACGTCTGAATAAGAAGGCAGCATAATGGCATCAGAGAATTCGTCTGAGGTGTTCACACGGAAACATGTTCCGGGTACCTCATGAATTTCATGAATTTCACGTCCTGAATCGAGAGCTTCAGCGAGAGCAATAATGCTTCTTTCACCCATTCCATACATCAGAATATCGGCACCCGAATCATAAAGAATGGAATGTCTGACTTTATCATCCCAATAATCGTAATGCGCAAAACGGCGTAGACTTGCTTCAATACCACCTATCAAAACAGGAACATGCGGAAATGCTTTCCTGCACATGTTGCTGTAAACAATCACTGCGCGATCTGGTCTTAAGCCTCCTTTGCCTCCCGGAGAATAAACATCGTCAGTTCTTCTACGCTTAGAAACCGTGTAATGATTCACCATTGAATCAATATTGCCAGATGAAACAAGAAAAGCAAGACGGGGTTTTCCGAAAATACGAAAAGATTCCACATCATGCCAGTCAGGCTGGGCAATAATTCCGACAGAAAAACCTTTGGATTGAAGAGTGCGTGCAATTATAGCGGCTCCGAATGAAGGATGATCAACATAGGCGTCTCCGTTAATATAAACAAAATCAAGCCCGTTTAAATTACGGGCTTTCATTTCTTCCGCACTCAAAGGCGGTATATCATTGATCGGCTTCCGCTTCATCGGATAAAACAGCGCTTTCTTCTTGATCGACTAGATTCGAGAAGAGTTCTTGACTTTCCAGAACATTTCTGTTCGTGTTACTAAGCAGATCATGAGGTGATACAGGTGAAACAAAATCATTTTCATGCATCTGGGGATTCTCTTTCTGAACAATGCCTACTAAATACTCAATCATAGTAGACATCTCCAACCGCTCCTGTTCCATCTGTTTCAACTGCACGATCAGCTCATCCAGGAAAAGATCGACCTGTTCGCAGTCATATCCATAAAGAGATTTGCGGAATTCTTTTGATGCAATATTCTCTGCTTTGATCATAAATTATAGATCTGTAAAACCGTCACTTCCATTATCAACAACATCACAGTTCTTTGGAGCCACGAGAAAAATACCGCGTGAAATTTTACTGATCGTGCCATCCAGTGAATAAACTGCTCCAAGAAGAAAATCTAGAACTCGTTGAGCGGTAGTACCGTCGAGTTCTTCCATATTTACTATAATCGGCTTGTGACTTTTCAGATTATCCGCAATGCTCTGCGCATCATCGTACGCTACAGGATGGAAAACAATCATCTTCATGTCGCTCATACTTGCGGCAGGTGAAGAATCATTGGACACAGGACGATAAGGTTCCTTCTTCTGCTTCGGGCGTGCATTAGCGGAAGAAGGTTTTGCCTTTGGTTTATTTTCCTCCTCTTCCTCGAAAACGTCTTCATCCTCTACATCTTCCAAACCGATAAAACTTAAAAACTTACCCATGAATTATACCTCCAGGAATTTGTCTTGGTCCGAAAATAGCGGAACCCACACGAATCATCGTCGAACCTTCCTCAATCGCAGTCATATAATCCTGACTCATTCCCATCGAAAGAGTGTCGAAAGAATAACCGTCGCTGATTTTTTTATCGTACAGCTTCCGCATTTGCCGGAAGAACGGACGAACTGATTCTTTGTCAAGCGCAGGGGGAACGCACATGATTCCACGAACAAGAATGTGCGGGTATTTACATGCAGCTTCAAGGATCTGGTCAAAATGTTCCGGTATGACTCCGCCCTTTTGAGGCTCATGCCCGATATTGATCTGAATCAAAACTGCTTGAACAGTACCCGCTTTTGCAGCGAACGAATCAATCGTCTCAAGGAGCGGCATGCGATCGCAAGACTGGATCATCTCCGCATTTCCACAAACGTATTTTACCTTGTTCGTTTGTAATTGTCCAATAAAATGGGCATGCAAAGCATTCTGTTTATAAAAAGTTAACTTTTGAATAAATTCCTGTGCATGATTCTCCCCAACGGTATCGATCCCGCATGCAACAGCCTCCGTTATTCTATCTGCAGAAACATATTTGGTTACAGCGCAAAGGCAAATATCTTCAGAAATACGACCTGCACGCTGTTTTGCTAGTAGAATATTCTCCCTTACACGATCAACGTTTTCGGAAATGTTCGTCAAGTCTTTCCCCTCCTCAGTCATCCTGTCTGACAGGCATGCGGTATCTCAACCCGGAGAATAGCTTCAAATTCTCATCACGCGCAGCAATTACCGCTTCTTCTCCGTCCGATCCAGCGATATAAACCGCTATTGGAGTGTATCCATAGTCGGATTTTATTGAAACATAAGGTACACCGTTTGAATACTCAATATAATCTGTCGGAATACAAGGTCCTGTCGCAGTGTTCTGAATTGTAATATCGACAACACGAGCATCAAGGAGCGGTCTTACGTCTGCTGATACAGACAGAACGTAAAGGATACCGTTAGAAGCATCTTTTTCTGAAACAACTGTCCCGTTGAAAACATCTTCGATGCCTTTGATCTTGAAAGGATACGTCTGACCGGGCATCAGTCGTTTCGAGAGATCAGCTTCCGTAGTGGTGCTTGCAACAAAAGCGACATAGAATACGCTACGGTTTGTAACGATCCTGTAGGAGAAGTTCTCCGAATCTGATGCGAAAGACGTTGCAGCCATGACACGACGTACCTGTGATACGGTCAACTGATTAACATCTTTGAGAGGCTCTTCATTCGAATCCGTATAAAAACTGACGTATCCATTGAACGAGCTCTGGACAGTATGCGCCATGTTTGTTTCAAACGACTTGTATTGAAGTTCAAGATCCTTAATTTCGCTTGCAAGAGTTGATGCGTCAGACAGCATGGAAACCATCAGATCCCTGCGTTCTTTCAGAAGACTGATGAGTTGTTCTTCCATTTCGGTATAGGAGTCAAATGATTCACCGTTCGAAGCTAGCCGCATTCGGTTTCCCAGGGAATTGATATCATCCGTCATAGATTGCACGTCAGGCGGCAGAACTCCTCCGTTCAACGTTCTAAGCTGCATCTCAAGTTTAGCATACAGATCGGCTTCTTTTGAACAGATCGTGCTGAGAGCAGATTCGTATCCATATGGATAGAGCACAACAATGTCGTCCCCTTCCTGAACATAACTTCCGCTGAAGCTGATGATCTTCGCATCACTGGCAGATTCAGAGAAAGACTGTTCCTCCCGAATGATAACGGCTCTTGTTTCGATCTCTGAATAAAGCGACTTAACAGACATCCTTCGAATATGGCCTGTCATTTCCTGGAGAACAATAACAACACCTACGACAATGCCGACAAGCAGCACAGCAAGGGCTATCATTATCAAATAGAATCTTTTTCCCAGTCTGAAACTACGTTCCATATTTTTTACTCATCAGGTTATCAGCCTTATTTAATTATTATACCACGATCGAATCCTTTTTTCCAGATTTTCGCTACATGATCCGGCTCTCCCGACAACAGCGACTGAAAGTTTTTCTGCTTTAAAAACGCGTGGAATCAAATCAAGAACGTCATTCATAGTTACAGCTTTTATTTTTTGCAGAACGCTCTCCATATCATATTCCTTATCGAGAAGCAGCGCTGTTTTGCCGTTGATATTCATATGCGCAGAAGAAGACTCCATACCAAGCAAATAACTTCTTTGCATCTGCTTTTTTGCCCGATTGAATTCATCAGGTTCGATTCCATTGTGAACAAGGTCGTTTATCTCGTAAAGAATGCCTTTACAGGCTTCTTCCGCCTGTTTCTCCGTACAGCCAGAATAGATGCAAAAGGCCCCTAGCGTCCGAAAAGAGACCGGATAGGAATAGATTGAATAGCATAACCCCCGTTCTTCACGAATATGCTGAAACAGCCGGGAACTCATACTTCCTCCCAGAATGTTCGATAACACGGAGAGCGGGTAGGAGTCTGCAGTATTCAAAGGTGCACCAGGGAAAAGAAAAGTCATATTGATCTGCTCGACATCCTTTGGAATGAATCGGTATGTCAGTCCCCCCTCCGGATGAATGATCTCGAGATCTTGACTTGCTTTTTTCATGATTCCGGAAAATACATTTTCAATTTCGAGTAACAATTCGGAAGGTTGAAAGCTTCCAGCCGCAGAAATAACAATTTTGTCTGCAGTGTATCTTTCATTCATATAATCCCGAAGATCCGAGGAATGCATCGAAGATACTGATTCAATGGTGCCAAGTATATCCCTTTCGTATGATGAAGCTCGAAAATAATCCCGAGAAGCTATATCAAAAGCTAAATCCTCAGGACTGTCTTCATTCATCGCTATCTCTTCAAGGATAACCTTTTTCTCATTTTCGAACTCGTTCTCGTCAAGAACGCTATTTTTGATCAGATCAGCGAGAATATCTACACAGACCGGCATATCAGAATCCAATGCTTTTACATAAAAACAAGTACATTCTTTTGATGTGAATGCATTCAAATTCGCTCCAATTGCATCCATCTGTTGAGCGATATCTTTGGCAGATCTGGATGTGGTTCCTTTGAAAACCATGTGCTCGATCGCGTGTGAAATACCGGAAGTGCGTCCGTTTTCATATACAGATCCCGCAAGCACCCATGCTCCTATCGATATGGAATGAACATACGGCATAGGATCCATCAAAACTCGAATCCCGTTGCTAAGCTGATGGTAGATCATGTTTATTCATCTCCCTTGACCGTCTGAAAAGCAGTAAAGCTAATCATAATAACTATAGAGGGCGGAGATCTCTCCGCCCTCAAGGTTCTTAAGAGTACAATTATATACCTTTATTCTCCATCCGGGAGAAGGTCTTTCCTCGTAAGACTGATCTTTCCTGTTTTGGCGTCGATGTCAATAACGCGAACGAGTACCTGATCATTGAGGTTCATAACATCTTCTACTTTATTAACGCGTTCCTTCGCCATTCTTGAGATATGAAGAAGTCCGTCAGTACCAGGTTTCAAATTAATGAAAGCACCGAATTCCTTAATACCTACGACTTTGCCGAGGTAAACATCACCAACCTCGATATCTTTGACAATTCCGTCAATAATCCGTTTTGCTTCAGCCGCAGCTGCTTGATCAGGAGATGCGATAAACACTGTGCCATCATCTTCGATATCGATTTTGACGCCGGTCTGTGCAATGATTCCATTGATCGTCTTTCCACCGCTTCCGATTACTTCGCGAATCTTATCCGGATTGATCTGGAACGTAATGATCCGAGGAGCATACGGAGACAAATCAGGACGAGGTTCAGCGATCGTCTCAGCCATCTTATCGAGAATAAACATGCGTCCTCTTCGTGCCTGCTCAAGTGCACGTGTAAGGATTTCACGATCGATTCCCTTGATTTTGATATCCATCTGGATTGCGGTAATACCATCACGCGTTCCTGCGACTTTGAAATCCATATCGCCAAGGAAGTCTTCCAAGCCTTGGATATCCGTAAGAATTGAAATATTGCCAGTTTCAGGATCCTTGATCAAGCCCATAGCAACACCAGCGACCGGTTTCTTGATCGGAACGCCTGCATCCATCAATGCGAGCGTACTTGCGCAGATCGAAGCCTGAGAGGTAGATCCGTTGGAACTGATAACCTCGGAAACAAGACGCATGCAATACGGGAACTCTTCTTCTGTCGGAAGCACAGGAAGCAATGCTCTCTCTGCAAGAGCACCATGTCCGATTTCCCGTCTGCCCGGACTGCGAACAGGCCTTGTTTCGCCTGTTGAATACGGAGGCATGTTATATTGATGCATATAACGTTTGCTCTCCTCCAATGTCAGGCCGTCTAGTGTCTGTGCTTCAGAGATCGTGCCGAGCGTTGCGATTGTCATAACCTGAGTCTGACCGCGTGTGAATACTGCGGAACCATGCGGACGCTCAAGAATGCCGACTTCGCTCCAGATAGGACGAATCTCATCCAGCGCACGACCGTCGGGACGAATCTTATCATTCGTGATCTTGGACCGCATGACTTCTTTGGTCATCTGATAAAGAATCGCATCGACATCCTTCGCAACATCAGCATTGTCGCCAGCAAACAATGCGATTGCTTCTGCCTTTACCTGTTCCGTCCGGTTCTCACGTTCCGTACGGTCAAACGTATCCATCTGCCAAACGACTTTGTCATAAGCCCATGCGCGTACTTTTTCATTCAGCTCTGCATCAGGCTGATGGATTACAACTTCCATCTTTGGCTTTCCGATTTCTGCCTGTATACCGGAAATAAAAGAAACAATCTTTTTTATTTCTTCATGTGCGAAAAGGATTGCTCCGAGCATTTCATCTTCAGTTACTTCATTGGCACCGGCTTCCACCATCATAACCGCTTCGGAAGTTCCCGCAACGGTTAATGCAAGACGGCTTTTTTCTCGCTGTTCAACGTCAGGGTTCAGAATATACTCTCCATCGATCATTCCCACTGCAACAGCTCCGATAGGCCCCATGAAAGGTGCATTCGAAATTGAGAGTGCGATTGAAGAACCGATCATGCCAAGAATGTCAGGCTGAATATCCTGCTCAACAGATAATACGGTTGCTATTACCTGAACATCATTATAGAAGCCTTTTGGAAAGAGCGGACGAAGCGGCCTGTCAATCAGCCTGCAGGTTAAAATTGCTTTTTCAGTTGGTCTTCCTTCCCTTTTAATGAAGCCGCCGGGGATTTTTCCTACCGCATAGAGCTTCTCTTCGAACTCGATAGAAAGCGGGAGAAAGTCAACTCCGTCTCTGGGAGCTTTTGCAACGGTAGCGTTTACCATAACGGCTGTACCGCCACATCTTACCAGGCAGTTTCCACCCGCTTGCTCCGCATACTTACCTGTTTCGACGGTCAGTTTGCGACCACCGATTTCGGTCTCAAAAATTCTGTGCATTTTTTTATCCTCTTTATCTTTATTAATAATTACCAGAACACATTCATATCTCCCGGCAAAAAAGTAAGCGGGGAAAAGCCCCGCATTTACTTTCTTACTTTCTGAGATTCAAAGCTGCGACGATCGCTCTGTAACGCTCAATATCCTTCTCCTTGAGGTAATTAAGAAGACCGCGGCGCTTACCGACCATTTTAAGAAGGCCTCTGCGACTGTGATGATCCTTGTTGTTCAGTTTCAGATGCTCATTCAGATGATTGATTCTTTCAGTGAGCAACGCAATCTGTACTTCAGGTGAGCCTGTATCGCCTTCGTGAAGCGCATGCTTTTCAATAATTTCCTGTTTTGTCATAATATGATTCCTCCATTTTTTAATATCGCCGCAGACAGAGTAAAGCGTCGGAGATTCGCATAAACCCAGTTCACGGTTCAAACTTTAGCAATTTTATCATAGGACAGTAAACTTGTAAACCCTTTTTTCATGCAATCTGTAAATATTTTGTGCCTCAGCAACATCTCTTTCAATCTGGTCAGACAATTCTGCTGTTGACTTAAAACGTATTACATCACGCAGCCTTTCAAAGAACAGAACAGAAACATGGTTACCATAAAGATCCAGAACGGCGTTGAGTACATGTGTTTCGATTGTGCGACTTTTTCCTCCAACGGTCGGATTGCATCCGATATTGGTGACTGAAGGATAGATCATGTGATTATAAATCAAGGCAGATGCATATACACCGTCAAGCGGGATAATCTGCTTATCAGGCACAAGATTTGCAGTCGGGTAGCCAATTGTTCGTCCGATTGACTTGTTATGCACGACAGTACCTGACAGAATATACGGTCTTTGAAGCATCTCGCATACACGTCTCATGTCACCGTTCCGAACAGCATCACGAACACGTGTCGAAGAGCATGGTTTTCCTTCGAACAAAACAGGATCAATTACGATTACGTTAAAACCGAATTCTGCCCCCAACGCGGTTAATGTGCTTTGATCTCCTTCAGCACCTTTACCAAACCGATAATCATAGCCGCATACGATGGATGAAATTTCATTCGAGTAGCGTGCTAAAAGCTGTTGAATAAAGAATCGTGGTGCTTCACTTGATAGTTGAATAGTAAACGGTACGATATCAATCTTATCTATACCAAGTTCATGAAACAGAAGTACCCGCTGCTGAAGCGTCGATACATAATCAAAAGAACCGCAGAATAGTTCCTTAGGATGATTCTCATATGTAAATACAACAGAACGGTCGCCGTTCTGTCGCGCAACAGCTACAGCTGCCTGAATCAGTTCTCTATGTCCAAGATGAACTCCATCAAACATTCCAAGAGCAATCACAACTTGATTCATAATGACTCCGTAAACAGATTTACAGCCAGACGAACGCTCCCATTATTAACCTTGCCAATGCCTAGAAAGACTTCTCCTGCGTACAACCTAACATCTTCTGCGGCGACCTTTGGAATGTTCGTTTCCAGCCCATTCAAGGCAGGTTTCATCCTGTGTATATCAATTTTAAGCATAGGCATAAAGCTTAATGCCTGTTCACACGATACCAACGATTCTTGAAGTTTTCCGAAATCTCTTTTGTCTATCAGCTGGTCGATTGAAAACGAATTGTCAAGCGTGAAACTGCCAGACCGTGTACGCAATAGAAATGACATGTGAGCAGGCACTCCAAGCATTTCACCTATATCAGAACATAGTGTTCGGATATAGGTGCCTCTCGAGCACGTAACTCTGAGCATAAAATGATTTGGAGACAGTTCTTCGAGCAGTGTAAGATCCGAGATATTCACGAGTCTGCGTTTCTCCGGGATCATATGTCCGCTTCTCACATGATCATACATCTTCTTCCCTTGGTATTTCAGTGCAGAATAAGCAGGCGCAACCTGTTCTATCATACCAGAGAATGATGGAAGCGTTTCCATCAGCTGTTCCATTGAAACTATCTTCTTTGAACGTGAAAGAATTTTGCCCTGTGCGTCCTGTGTATCCGTTGAACTTCCAAATACAATTTCAGCAAGATATTCTTTCTGTTTGTCCACCAAATAATCGAATAGTCGGACAGCGCGTCCGATACAAACAGGCAATACGCCGGCTGCCTCAGGATCAAGCGTCCCAAGGTGGCCGACGCGTTTTGTTCCGTATATTCGCCTGATATCGACTACAACATCGCTTGATGACATAGCCGGAGGTTTCAGGACAGATACGATTCCTTCCATTTTTCGACTGTTTCCAATATGATCGGAAGCACTCGCTTTCCTGCTTCCGCAAGGTCTGTTTGAAGAGTGAAACCAGCGGCTTTTTGATGTCCTCCGCCTTGAAAACAACATGCTATTTCTAGCACGTTCGCACCGCGTTTTGATCGAAGACTTCCTTTGACAGTACCGTCTTTCGATTCACGAAGAAGACAGGCTATCTCGACTGTATCGATGTCTCTTAGATAATCGATCAAACCTTCACAATCTGATTCTTTCGCACCAAGCTCGTTTAAAGTCTGTATGCTTACGCTAGCCAATGAAACACTGCCATCTGAATAGATGCAAGCTGAACCGAGGGTATACGCGATCAAACGAGCTTTCGGCAGTGACATTGATCGAAACAGTCTCCTGTTTAGATCCTGTAAATCAATTCCCGAAGGTAAAAGTTCAGAAACGATCCTGAATGTCTCCGGCTTTGTATTCGAATAAGAAAAGTTACCTGTATCAGTCGAAATCCCGGTAAAAATACATTCTGCTATATCCCTGCTGATCGGAATGCCCAGTGTACTTATTAAACGATAGATCATCTCAGCAGTAGCAGCTGTCTCCTCCACCCAGTCTCCGTCTTTAGAGAGTCTCGGATTCGTTTCATGATGATCGATGCAGAATTGATATGGTGCTTTCTCAAACCGGGCACAGTTTTTACCAGTCCTGCTGTGCTCAGCACAGTCTATATAAATGACAGCTTCTAGATTAGTTTCCGGTGATGTCCTCACTGAATCTGCACCCGGGAGAAACATCAGATAATCCGGAACAGGATCTTCACAAACGACTGTTACTTCTTTATTCAGAACCAAAAGCGCAAGTCTTAGAGCAAGACACGACCCAAGAGTATCTCCGTCAGGTGAAGTATGCGCCGCAAGATGAAAACGCTCGTGATTTCCGATAAACTCCTTACAGTCTTTCAACGTCATTCGATCTTATTCCTCATTCTTTGTTTCGTCTTTATGCAATGTACGTATGATCTCCGAGATATGTACAGAGTAGGCAATGGAGTCATCCCCGACGAATTTGATCTGCGGAACCCTTCGAATCGTCATACGTGAAGCAATTTCATGCTGGATGAATCCTGATGCATGGTTCAATGCATCCACAGTTTCTTTTCCGGAAGACTCATCACCATATACGGAAACATGCGCTTTTGCATATTTAAGGTCCGGTGATACTTCTACACTTGTCAGCGAGGTCAGGATGGGGATCCTGGGATCCTTCATCTCAAAAATAACCTGGCTGATTGTTTTTTTCAGTTCCTCTGCCAATCTTTCAAGTCTGACCTTCGACATTATCTCTGTACTTCCTCCATCGTATAGCACTCGATTACATCATCTACGAGGATATCATTGAAGTTTTCAACGGATATACCGCACTCGTATCCGGCAGGTACTTCTTTTGCGTCATCTTTAAAGCGCTTGAGCGATCCGATCTTACCGTCATGCACGACAATTCCACCGCGCACAACACGGATCTGGGCATTACGTACAACTTTTCCTTCGTTTACATAAGCGCCAGCAACTGTACCGACGCCAGAGATGCGGAAGGTATTTCGTACCGTACAGCGTCCGAGATCGACTTCCTGGAAGACCGGCTTAAACATGCCTTTCATCGCGTTCTCAACATCTTCGATCGCGTTATAAATAACACGATAGGTGCGGACATCGACATGCTCCTTCTCAGCTGCAGATCTTGCAGTTGCATCCGGGCGTACATTGAATCCGATAACGATCGCGTTTGAAGCAGAAGCGAACATTATATCGCTTCCAGTAATTGCTCCAACGCCACTGTGAATGCAGCGGACACGGACTTCATCGTTGGAAAGCTTTTCAAGTGCCTGCTTGACAGCTTCCACAGACCCTGTAACATCACCCTTGATAATAAGGTTCAGAGATTTCAGTTCGCCTTCCGCCATCTGATTGAACAGATCATTCAAAGAGACCTGTTGCTGCTGTTTTACCTGAGCTGCCTTCAGCCGGTCACGTCTTTCCTCAGCAACCTGACGATTCAGTTTGTCATCATCAGCAGCAAATAGAAGATCTCCAGCAGACGGTACTTCGTTGAATCCAAGCACTTCCACAGGCATAGAAGGTCCGGCTGAAGCCACAGCACGTCCCTTGTCATCAGTCATTGCACGTACTCGTCCGTAAGCGGTTCCGGCTACGATTGTATCGCCTCTGCGAAGAGTACCATTCTGTACAAGCACTGTTGCTACGGGGCCGCGCGCTTTATCAAGTTCCGCCTCAATTATTGTTCCCTTTGCAAGACGGTCCGGATTTGCTTTCAGTTCCAGTACATCTGCGGTCAGCAAAACCATTTCCAGAAGATTATCAAGATTGATCTGCTTCTTCGCAGAAATCGGAACACAAATCGTATCACCGCCCCATTCTTCCGAAACTAGACCGTGTTCTGTCAATTGCTGCTTGACTCGCTCTGGATCCGCATTATCTTTATCTATTTTATTAATTGCAACAACAATCGGAACATTAGCAGCTTTCGCATGATTGATTGCTTCTACTGTCTGCGGCATGATTCCGTCATCCGCTGCGACGACCAGTATTACGATATCTGTAACCTGCGCGCCGCGTGCACGCATCGAAGTGAACGCCTCGTGTCCCGGCGTGTCGATAAATGTAATCTGGCGTCCGTTCAAGGTAACCGTATAAGCACCGATATGCTGAGTGATGCCGCCGGCTTCCCCCGCGGTAACATGAGAATTGCGGATTGCGTCAAGAAGCGAAGTTTTGCCGTGATCGACATGTCCCATAATCGTGACGACTGGCGGACGAGGTTTGAGCTTGTCTTCAGGATCTTCATCCTTAGCGGAATCGATCAGAACTTCTTCAAATGTTTTCGCAACCTGCTGCTCTAATGTAATACCGAATTCTCCCGCGATGAGTTCACAGGTATCAAAATCGATCTCCTGATTGATATTTGCAATAATACCGAGCATCAGAAGTTTCTTTAAAATCTCAGCAGCAGGCTTACCAATCTTTTCTGACAAATCCTTTACCGTAATCATTTCAGTAGTTATCACAGCATGTTCGATAACAATAGGCGCCGGTTTTTGAGGCTGTGATTCCTGTGAGCCACGTTTTACTTTGCGGCGGTTGCCCATCTGAGAATCGTCTTCCCATCCGCGTGCGGACGGTCCGGCTTCCTTTTGCATTGTCTTCTTGTTTTTAGCCTTCTTATCCTGTGTATCGTAATTCTTCTTTTTATCGTTTCGATTTCTTTCAGCAGAAGCAGGCGTATTGATGACAACAGCACGCTGACTTCCCTGCTGCCGGTTTGGTTGATTCCGATCGCCTGCAGGACGGTCTTGCTGTGCGGAACGGCTCTCCTGGCGCTTTGAACGATCCAGGTCACGTGCAGGTCGCTGATTCTGTCGCTGTACTGGAGCAGAAGGCTCTTTCACATCCTTCTGATCTGGCTGCTTAATAATCTTTTCTACAGATTCCACAGTCGGTTCTTGGACAGTGGTAGAAACAGCAATATCATCCGAAATCTGTTCAGGCTCTGAACTTTCGGGAGTTTCATCCGTTCCGCCGACATGCACCGCAAGATCTGTTCCTCCCGCAAGAAGGCTTGCAAGACGTTCTTTACGTTCCTGTTCTAACCGTGCAGCTTTCTCTGCTTCCTCCTTGTCGATGATTTTCCCTTCAAAAAGGCGTGCTGAATCAAGAAGTTTTCCAATGTTGGTTTTCGTTGCTGCAACGGAATTAATCAGCAGCTGGAGATCTTCTCTCAGTTCCTTTGCGGTGTCGATATAATTCATAGCCATATCATTTTCCCCCGATTATGTTCTTCTGGGCAATCAGCCCCTCCATCATTCTGAAAAATGCATCGTCTGTCACTGCCATCACGATGCGATCCGGTTTTCCGATCGCTTCTCCTACAATCTCCGTCAAACAGAGCGGAACATGATAATAGGTGCACATAGCTGTATAACGTTCCTTTGTAGATTCGGAAGCCCTATCTTCTAGCAGGACCAGTTTTGCCTTACCGGATCGTATCGCTTTCTCAACGGAAAATGCTCCACTGGATGCTTTGCCTGCTTTCATGCAAAGTCCGATCGCGTTATACAGACGGTCCTTCATCAGGAATCTCCTCTTTTAAAGCGGATTTACACGTATCAGGAAGCGTGATTTCAAGAGCGCGTTCGAGCGCTCGTGTCTTAAACGCACGTTCAAGGCACGAACGATTGGCACACAAATAAGCGCCTCTCCCGTTCCGTTTTCCTGTATGATCGATCGCAGCACTTCCATCTTCAAGCCTTACTACACGAAGAAGTTGGTTCTTAGGAAACATCTGTCTGCATGCGACACACATTCGTTGCGGTATTTTTTTCAAACGTTACTCCTCCGGATTCGAAGCTAACTCGTCAACAGCTTGATCTGCCTGGGACTGACTCTTGATATCAATCTTCCATCCTGTAAGCTTTGCAGCAAGGCGCGCATTTTGACCTTCTTTGCCGATAGCAAGCGAAAGCTGAGAATCTGGGACGATTACTCTGGCTGCTTTTTCACTCTCATTTACATAAACCATAAGCACTTTTGCGGGGCTGAGTGCTTTTGCGATATATACTGCGCTGTCGCTGTCCCATTCGATGATATCAATTTTTTCATTATACAATTCATTGACAATTCGTTCAACGCGCTGCCCTCTTTGACCGACGCATGCCCCGACAGCATCAACCTGGGGATCAGAAGAATAGACAGACACCTTTGTTCGGAATCCAGCCTCACGAGCAATTGATTTAATCTGGACTACGCCGCTCATAATCTCGGGTACTTCCAGTTCAAACAAACGCTTAACAAGTCCCGGATGCGTCCTGGAAACGACGACCTGCGGCCCTTTGTTATCCTTTCGAACTTCAAGAACGTAGACTTTCAAGCGCTGGTTAAGTTCATATGATTCGCCTGGAATCATTTCGTTTGCTGAGAGTATGCCATCTGTTTTGCCAAGCTCGACATAGGTGTTTCCCTTTTCAATGCGCTGGACGATCGCGGTCAGGATCTCGTTTTCAGTTTCTTTATACTCTTCATAAATATTGCCGCGCTCTGCCTCACGGATTCGCTGAACCATAACCTGTTTAGCGGTTTGAGCTGCAATCCTGCCAAAATCCTTTGTGAAAGCTTCTTCTTCAAGAACATCACCAAGATCATAAAGGGGATTGATTTTCTTAGCTCTTGCAAGAGAAATCTCCTGAGACGGATTCTCGACATTCTCAACAACCGTCTTGGAAGCCCAGATATGAATCTCTCCAGTACTTCCGTCGATTTCTGCGCGTACGTTTCCGGAAGAATTATAATTACGCTTATAGGCTACGCAGAGAGCGGCCTCAAAAGCACTTAAGAGGACATCCTTTTTGATCCCTTTTTCTTTCTCAAGCGCATTCAGCGCTTCAATGAATTCCGCATTCATGTTCAGTTCTCCTTTAGATTTAAAATCAGAAACGGATATTCGGCCGTATCAAGGCACATTCTTTCCGTAAAATAGTCAAAGTCTTGTTCTTATCCGTCATAATTGAAAAGCTATCGTCGTCAAAAGCCGTCAGAACGCCGATCCATTCCTTCTTTTTATCGATAGGAGCATAAAGCTTCACTTGCATTTCCTGTCCCATCGCTCTTTCAAAATCACGGTCTTTTTTAAGCGGCCGGTCGATACCGAGGGATGAAACTGACAATATATACTCCTGTTCGATCGGATCAGCTTCATCAAGGACGGGATCAAGCGCTTTACTTACCGATTCGCAATCATCGATCGTTACTCCATCGGGTTTGTGAATATAAAAAGTAAGAACCCAGTCGCCATACTCTTTTTGAAACTCCACATCACAAAGCTCAAAACCGAGATTCTCGATAACAGGCCTTGCGATCTGTTCGCACAGTTCAGTCGTTTTCATAAATCCTCTCAAAACGAAAGAGTGAGGTGTTTCCCCACTCCTTCAAAGTACATCATTCCAACAAAAAGAATTCTATCATAGAAATACTAAGAAATCAAGTATTATTTGAGTAATTGTTCGAGACCCTTCTCCTTCTCATTGAGATTATTTGTAATTCTGTCAACAGAATCGAACAGTTTCTGTTCATCTTCAGATTCGTCCGAATCCTCTTTTTTCACGAACAGCTGTGTTCTTGCGTAATGGATCATGGCTACATATGATAATGCAACAGCAGCTGAAAGAACACCGATATCCCATGGCTGAATCACCGGCTCAGCAAAGCCTAACAAAGTCAGAACAACACCAAGAGTCAGGACACCTGTAGCTGTTTTCCCATACCAGTCCGCATAGGCGACTTTATGAGCCCTTAGCATGAACAGACCGCCGATTATCATAAGTGCGTCTTTTGCTGCAATCAGCAAAAATAAAACAGTATAGAGCACCGGATGATCGTTCAAAGCATTTTTGCCGATCAGGATACAGATCAATGCGGCGAAAGCCATCAGCTTGTCTGCGATTGGATCCAGAATCTTCCCGACTGGAGTAACCCAGTGGAAATTTCTTGCAAGAAATCCATCCAGAATGTCAGACAAAAAAGCAATCGCATAGACAAGAATCGGAATCCAGAATGAAAAATCCTGTTTCAGCGCTCGGGAAAACATCCACACGAAGACGCCGATCAGCACGATCCTGCAGGATGTGATGATATTCGGGATGTGCTTCATGAAACGGTCAGATCCTCAACATAGAGCTCTCGAACTGAATTCTCGTCTTCAGGCTCCTGATCTGTCGGAGCATTCTTTGCCGCTTCGGCAGCATCACGTGCATCGAAGAATTTCAGAGCGACCTGCGGGAACAGAGCATAGCTTAATACGTCTTCTTCCTGCCGGATCCTGTCCTTAATCTCATCACGGTAATTTTCAAGCTCCGGCTTCAGAAGATCAGCCGGTCTGCATGTGACAACTTCGGCATCGCCAATTGCTTTCCGCCTTACTTCTTCATTGACTTCGCCAGGAAGTCTGCCGTATTCACCACGAAGCAGCGCTTTCGACTCCTTCGGGAAAGTTTTGTAACGTCCCATCAATACGTTCAGTACAGCCTGGGATCCTATAATCTGGCTTGTCGGCGTGACAAGAGGAGGATAGCCGAAATCCTTACGGACGCGCGGAACTTCTGCGAGAACTTCATAATAACGGTCTTCTGCATTCGCCTGTTTCAGCTGGCTGATCAGATTGGAAAGCATTCCGCCCGGTACCTGATACAGAAGCGTGTTTGTATCAACTCGCAGGGATTTGTCAGAGATCAGGCCTTCTGCCTTCATTCTATCAAACACTTTGCGGAAATGCTTTGCGGCTTCCGACAGAGCGTTCAGATCCAGTCCGGTATCACGTTCATGACCCTTCAAAGTCGCAACGAGCGGCTCAGTTGCAGGCTGGGAAGTTCCATTACCAAAGGGTGAAAGTGCGGTATCCACAATATCAACTCCGGCCTGCATCGCCATCAGATATGTCATATCGCCGGTACCTGACGTATTGTGTGTGTGCAGATGAATAGGGACGTCTACTTCGGACTTAAGACGCTTTACTAGAGAATATGCATCATACGGAAGAAGAAGGTTCGCCATATCCTTGATGCAGATGGTATCAGCACCCATTTGGACAAGTTCCTTCGCAAGCTTTACAAAATAGTCTTCACTGTGAACCGGAGATGTAGTATAGGAAATAGCCGGTTCGCAGATGCCGCCGTATTTCTTTGTGTACTTGATTGCAGCTTCCAGGTTTCTCGGATCATTCAGCGCGTCAAAGATACGAATTACATCAATTCCGTTTTCGATTGCCTTCCTGCAGAACTGTTCTACAACATCGTCCGCATAGTGCTTGTATCCAAGAATGTTCTGCCCGCGGAAAAGCATCTGTAGTTTCGTATTAGGAAGATGCTTTCTCAGAGTACGGAGACGTTCCCAAGGGTCCTCGTTCAGAAAACGAAGACAGGAATCAAATGTAGCTCCGCCCCATACTTCGAGAGACCAATATCCGATCGAGTCAAGAATTTCACACGCGGGAAGCATGTCAGAAATCGGCATACGGGTTGCAGCTAGAGATTGATGCGAATCGCGAAGAATCGTATCGGTAATCAAGAGTTTAGACATAAATTCGCCTCCTTATCTGAACAGCGAAAGGAAAACACCAGCAGCAATTGCAGAACCGATAACTCCGGCGACATTCGGCCCCATGGCATGCATGAGGAGGAAGTTTTTCGGGTTTTCTTTCTGGCCGACCACTTGGCTGACACGTGCTGCCATCGGCACTGCCGATACGCCTGCAGATCCGATCAACGGATTGATCTTTTCTTTCAGGAACAGGTTCATGAATTTTGCGAGGAGAACGCCCCCAGCAGTACCTCCCATGAAAGCAACGATGCCGAGCGCAATGATTGCAAGCGTCGTCCAATTAATGAAAGTGGAAGCTGTCGCAGTTGCTCCGACGCAAACGCCAAGAAAGATCGTAACGATATTACAAAGCTCATTCTGCGCGGTTTTGGATAGTCTTTCGGTTACTCCGCATTCGCGGAACAGATTTCCTAGCATCAGGCACCCAACGAGAGGCGCGGCAGAAGGAACCAACAACGAAACGAAAACCGTAACGACAATCGGGAACAGGATCTTCTCCGCCTGAGAAACAGGCCGCAGCTGTGACATGACGATCTTTCGTTCATCCTGCGTAGTAAGTGCTCTCATGATCGGCGGCTGGATAACCGGAACCAACGCCATATAAGAATAAGCGGCAACAGCAATTGGTCCAAGGAAAGAAGGCGCAAGCTGGGATGTGACCAGGATCGCAGTCGGTCCGTCAGCGCCGCCAATGATGCCGATTGATGCAGCTATATTCTGGATGCGAGTGCCCTGCAGATTCATAAACGGAAGCTGGAATGCAAGGATTGCAAGAGTAAATGCGACATAAATGCCAAGCTGTGCGGCTGCGCCGAGCAGAAGAGATTTCGGGTTCGCGATCAGGGGACCAAAGTCTGTCATGGCGCCTACGCCCATGAAGATCAGGCATGGATAGATACCGAGTTTGACTCCGAGATACAGATAATCAAGGAGACCTGTATTAGCAGTGTCTCCCAGGAGTTCCCAATTGACATGGCCTCCTGCAAAAAGGTTCTCATGGAAAAGACCGCCGCCCGGAAGATTGGTCAAAAGCATGCCGAAGCCGATAGGAACAAGAAGAAGCGGTTCGAACTTCTTAACGATGGCAAGGTACAGAAGTACACAAGCGACCAGAATCATGATTATGCATTTCCAGTTGTCGCCGGCGAATAACTGTACGAATCCCATCGATCGAAGGAAATCGATAACAGTAGACCAAATCTGATTCATAAACTTCCCCCGCTTATGCGATGGTGCAGAGCAACGAACCGCTTTCCACCGTAGAGCCCTTCGCAACAGAGAGAGATGTTACTTTTCCTGCGCACGGAGCAAGAATCTCATTCTCCATCTTCATAGCTTCGAGAATCATGAGCTGCTGTCCTTCCTTAACGGTATCGCCCTCTTTGACAGCCACGGAGAGAATATTACCAGGCATAGGCGCAGTTACTTTCTCGCCTGCACCTGCGGGTTTTGCAGCAGGCGCCGGAGCCGCAGCGGGAGCTTCTTTCGCTTTCGCAGGAGCAGCTGCCTTCGCATCGATCTCCTCTACCTCGACTTCATATTTGTTCCCATTTACATTAATCAGAAATTTACGCATAAATGTTCCCTCCATCTGTTAATTGACTTTTTTCATTGAAAGAATTCGGATACCGGTAACTTGTTTTCCCATGACAGTCGCGAGAGCTGCTGAAACAGCGGCAATCAGTTCTCCGTGATTTGCCTCCGCAGCTTCCGATACTGATTCCTGAGGTATTTGTGGTTGAACTTCAGGCAATTTGGATTGTCTGGACTCTATGCTCTTCATAACGGATCCCATGAGTTTGACAATCACGACAAGCGCAACCAGTCCAACAAATACGATGCCGAGTCCGAGCAGGAACGTTAACAGCGTATCAGTCGTGAAAGTCCCTTTTTGAAAGGCCATAACATCGCCTGCCGCTGCAGCTGCATACAGCATAGTTTTTACCTCCATGTTGCTGATCGGATTATTCCTCAAAATAACCCTTATATTATTTACTACCACGTAAAATCCTTTTTTCCTTTTTGAATTGCTTATTTTATAAAAGGATATCTCTTCTTCTAAAGTCGAGTCACGTTAAGAAAAAATCTTGCCTTGTTCCAGGATTCCGCATATACTGTACCCATCAGGGTAATCAGGCATATTCTACTGAATCCTGTGTTATGTAAGGAGAAAAAAGAATGTTGATGCGTCTTCAGAAATACATGGCTCAATGCGGTGTCGCGTCCAGACGCGCATGCGAGCAGATGATTATGGATAACCGAGTAACCGTGAACGGACTTCCTGCGAAAATCGGTCAGTCCATTGATTCTGAAAAAGATAACGTTATGCTTGATCAAAAGGTCCTACATCCTGAGTCACACCATATCGTTATCATGCTATATAAACCGCGCGGTGTTGTTTCAACTTCATCCGATGAGAAAGGCCGCCGGACCGTTCAGGAATATGTACAGGATATCCCCTGCCGACTGTACAATGTCGGCCGTCTTGATATCAATTCCGAGGGGCTTCTGCTTTTAACAAATGACGGTGAACTTGCCAATCAAATGATGCATCCGAGTTACGGTGTTAAGAAAACGTACCGTGCTGTCTGTGACGGGGAATTAACTGCCAATGAAATAGCGAGTCTAACAAACGGTGTGGAACTTGAGGACGGACTGACCGCACCGGCAAGAGTAACGAACGTACGGCGATCCACAACAGGCGGAACCGCTTTTTCCATTACAATTCACGAAGGCAGAAACCGTCAAATTAGAAGAATGCTCGAAGCTGTCGGACATCGTACCCTTCGTTTAAAAAGAGAAGCTTACGGTCCTCTTCAGCTCGGTCCGATGCGGCCTGGTGAGTGGCGTTACCTTACTGATGAAGAAATAAATGCTCTGAAATCACAAATCAAGAAATAACATGGAACAGCGTCCCGATACGGGACGCTGTTTGTTGCTATGAATCTTTATCAGCTATTAAAATGACTTCAAACAGTGCGTGCAGGTATATACTGACTAATCACCGCAAGATAAATGCCGATCAGCAGATTGATTCCTGATGGTATCGTGTTTTTAGCGACCCTGCCTGCATCAGCAGTAATTGTTCTGTATGGAACATCAGAAAAGATACTCTGCAACAAACGGAAAACATCTTCGTTTACCAAGCCTTCTCCTGCCTGAAGCAGGAGAGCAGCGGAAACTTCAGTCGTGTGATCACTCGCTCCGGATGCTATTTCCCTGGTCAGGCTGCGAGTTCGATCTGTGCTGCGGCCAAGGGCCATAGACAAAGCTGAATATCCCGCAAGGAATCCTTCAATTAAATCATCTGAATCAGGAGTCGCTCCGTTACCGTGTCCAGCAATAGAAGCGCCTGCTTTCCGGCAGTCTTCCGGGATCTGATCATAAACAGCACTGTACAGTTTCGGAAGTTGAGCCGCAACCGATTCGCAAACCGTGTCCTTATGTCCGTCGGTAGCAAGGGCAGCCAGAGACTGAGTACTGCTTCCATTTTCAATCACACGAACAAGATGTCTCACCCGGATGTTTAGGTCCAAGGGAAGGAACAGCGATTTCATCACATCGATGCAAAGTTCGATATCAGTAGCCTGTGAACAGTCAATTGAGAGTTCACTGTCCGAAAAAATGATCCTTTGGTCAATGAGCGCAACATCCTGACCCTCAAACAGGTCTGTATCCGTGAATGATTTCGTCTGACTTACGATCAAGGAAAACGGATTGAGACAATTTGTGTTCGAGAGAATGGAAATAACGCCGATTCCTGTTTCAATTCGAAGTACGGACGGCGTGATTGAGCTGATGTGTCCGCTGTAATCATTCATGCGCAGATACGCATGAAGACGTTTGCAGATTTTTCTGGCAAATTCAGTCATTGCAATCAGTATATAACAAAGAGGGAACGAAACTCGTTCCCCCTGTTTTGTTTGAGGGTTATTCCTGATCGTCCGTCAGATCAGGGAAATGGAGTTCAACGGGCTCATTACAGTTCGGGCAGATCAGTCCGTCGGGGGAATCAAGCATATCCTCATCGAAGTATATGGTTTCACCACAGTTCGGGCAGACAACCTCAAAGAAATCGTCATCGATATCATCCGGATCAAAATCCGGATCATCTTCCTCATCTTTCTCGTCGAAAAGAATCTCATCATATTCGTCCAGATTCTCGAAGATTTCGTCAACACTGTCTTCAAGGTCATCCAGGATATCTTCATGATCTGAGATCTCTTCCGCGATCACATCCAAGGTATCGACAATCGCGTTAAAAAGTTTTGCGTATTTGTCATCCTTAAGATTGAGACCTTCCATAAGGCCATCGAGATATGCTACTTTTTCAGAGATTCTGCTCATTTTGATTCCCTCCTATAACAAGAATTACTGTCAGATGCGCGACATATACTCGCCGGTTCTTGTATCGACGCGGATCGTGTCACCTTCGTTGCAGAACAGCGGAACAGCGATTTCAAGACCGGTCTCAAGCGTCGCCGGCTTGGTGGTTCCGGTAGCGGTATCGCCTTTGAATCCGGGCTCAGTGTGAGTGATGGTAAGTTCAACAAAGTTAGGCGCTTCAACCGAGAACGGGCTCCCCTTATAGAAGCGGATTTTTACACCATCATTTTCTTTGATATACTGAATTGCGTCTTCGACCTGATCGTAGTTAAGCGGAATCTGATCGTATGTATCGACATCCATAAAATAATACAGTTCTCCGTCTGTATACAGATACTGCATATCTTTTGTTTCAATGTGCGCAAGCGGGTACTTATCTGTCGGGCTGAACGTACGTTCAAGTACTGCGCCGGTCATAACATTTTTGAGACGTGTGCGTACAAACGCAGCTCCCTTTCCAGGCTTTACATGCTGGAAATCAGCGATAGACCAAACATTCCCATCGATTTCAACTGTGACTCCTTTACGGAAGTCGCCTGCCATGATCATAAGATAATCCTCCAAATAGAATATAGTTTATTTAATCTCCGATCAGTCAATACACTGAAGTTCTTTCGTTGCGTGACAGAAATTACGTTTTCCATCAGCAGTCACTACGCAACAGTCTTCTATCCTTACACCTAGCCGGCCTTCAATATAGATTCCGGGTTCCACTGTTATGGTCATACCTTCTTTGAGAACGGTTTCACAGGATTGCGCGGCACGAGGTGCTTCATGAATCAATAAACCGAAGCCATGACCGAGAGAGTGGCCGAAACAATCGCCATAACCTTTCTCGGATATATAATCGCGCGCGACGGAGTCCAGATCCTTTCCGGTAATACCCGGTTTCAAATGTTCAAGAGCCTTCGTCTGAGCTTCCAGGACGATTTTGTAAATGTTCTTCGAGAACTCGTCGCATTTACCGACAGCGAAGGTTCGCGTCATATCAGAATGATATCCTTTGTAGATGCATCCATAGTCGAGGACCACCAGATCGCCGTATTCCAGCTTACGGTCAGATGGTACAGCATGACACATTGCGCCATTCGGACCTGAACCTACTATCGTGTCAAAAGAGGGACCTTCACTGCCTAATTTAGCTCCGATATAGTCAAGCTCCGCAGCTACTTGACGTTCTGTCATTCCGGAATGAATAACCTTCAGAAGCTCTGAAAAAGCGCAGTCAGCAAGATCCTGAGCTTTCTGCAGGCAAGCAATCTCGTCTGCAGTCTTGATGAGCCTGAGATCATGAAGCTTCTGGGCAAAAGGTTCAAGCTTAATACCGAATCTAAAATAGTCCAGATAACGTGAATAGGTTACATAATCCTCTTCAAACCCCAGAACAGAACAGTTACCGTCCTTCAGTACGGACTCAAATAGTTCAAGCTGCTTTGTTCCGGATGCTTCAAGAATCTCAAAGTCCGTGCCGGACTGTTCTTTCGCCTGAATAGTATACCTGAAATCAGTAATCAGTACATTCCTGTCGCGAGTGATTATGACGTAAGATTCATCACTGGTGAAACCGGAAAAATAGCGGATCGAAGTAATCGAATTCAAGATGACTGCGTCGATCGAATATCGGGCCATAGTCTCCCGAAGACGGATAAGCCTCTCATTCATAAAAATCTAATTCAACATTGCCTTCTTTACAAATTACAATTTATTATAGAGCATACAGGGCAGAATTGCAAGTCTGAACTTGAGTCTGCCGTACTATACAAAGGTCATCGTCTCATATTAATGTAAGATCCTTATTTGTTTTTCTTCAGATCATCATCTTCGTGAGCAGTCTTTCTCCGCAGTTTGTACTGTTCCATCAAAGACTCCCGCCTTTCCAGAACCTGATCGATCATTGCAATTGCTTTCTCTCCAGCCTGCTCGAACATAAGATCCCGGTGCTCTCTTACCGTATCGTAATACTGCCGTATCGTCCTGACAGCCGCGTACGTCTCGCCGAGGGATCGATGAAAATAATCATCCGCGTGCAAAGGGCGGAATTTCAAAGTCCTTTTTTCGGAGATGATCTCATTATACCTTGCTACAGCTTTTGCGACACTTGTTTCCCAGGAACAGTACAATTCATTCATGGCGTTTTCACCGAGAATTCGCATTTTATCTCTGTTCAAAAGTATATGTTTCATCGCCTGTGTCATTGATTCCGCACTCTCCTTGATGAGAATGCCATTTCTTCCGTCAGAGACACCTTCTGCGGCGCAGCTCCCATCTACAAGTACAGAAGCGAGTCCAGACGCAGCCGCTTCCCGGACGACAAGGCCGTTCGTATCAAAGGTCGATGGAAACAGGAACAGATCAGCTAGAGAATAAAAAGTCCGAAGTTTTTCCCTGTCATGAACCGGCCCAGTAAAAACACAGCGATCCGAAATCTTAAGTTCATTTGCGAGATTCACGATTTCTTCCGAATCGGTTCCTCCGCCTACAAACAACATGCAAAAAGGAAGTTCTAATTCCTTTAAGGACTTAAGAGACTCCAGAATGATCCGTATCCCCTTATACCACATCAATCTCCCGACAAACAGAAAAACTGGTATTCCCGGAGATAATCGCAACTCTGTACGCAGTTCATCGACACGTTTCTGACTGATCCGGCCTTTCGGCACATCAACGCCATTTTCCATAACAAGATAATCGCCGCGATACCCGAGAGAACGCAGATTTTCCCCCGCTCCTCTACTGACGACCCATACTTCATCGCATGAATCGATATTTTCAACCATGGCCTTAATCGCTGCTTCCTGTATGAGTTTTAAAGATATAGCATTTCGTATATCTATATCGAATTTTGTATGATAAGTCAATATCAGAGGAATATTGAGCGATTCCCGAAGAGTTCTGCCGAGCATGAGCGCGGTAACCGGGCAATGAGAGTGCAGAATTTGAAGCGGCTCCCTTGATAGTGTATCCAAGGCTTTCGGATCAAGCGGGTTCCCAACGCGGTAACCGATTTTTTCAGGAAGGCCGATACTCTGATAGCGTACGACACGAAACGGATATCCTTCATCTGATGCGTTAGGAAAAAATGGTGCTGCGACGACTGCCCTGCCATGTTCTTTCTGTATGATTTCAGCATAGTTCAGAACCGCGTTCGAAACTCCATCAATCTGAGGAGGAAACGAATCGTTCATCAGTCCTACATACAGGTTCCCTTTCATTTTGATTCCCTTCCGTAATCTTTCTATTTTATAGTTTCATGGTAAGATCATGCTCAATAGCCGCAAACAATTCAGCACCTCTCTTGATAACACTCTGATAAATCTCAAAAGCGTCAGAATACAGTTTCTTAGCAATGTCTTGATCATCAAAATATGGCAAATTCGCCAACACATTCAGCCACGCAATCCGTGCAGCGGTGGAAAGCTCCATCGCTCCCGCAGCAAGGTCTCCTACACAGGTTTGATTGCTTTTTCCATATAACTGCTCGATTGCCTGAAGTGTATTGCTGCAGGCAATCAGTGTTTTATAAGGGATGTTGGCAGAATTCCGGATTGCGCTTTGCATTGCCTCCGCACGTAATGCGATTTCTGTCTCCGTTCCCTTTGGCATGGAAGCTGCCCTCAAATAACCGCTGTAAGCAGAAGCATCATCCGCTGAAAGATCCATAAACAGGGGAATCATATCTTCGAGACATTCTATGCACTGGCGCGTATTGTCAGAATATGCTTCATATTTCTTTTTTCCGCATGTAAGTGAAGCAACCATTTTTCCAAGCGCAGCACCGAACGCTCCAGATATACCGGATACGGCACCGCCGCCTGGTGCTGGCAGTTCTGATCCCAGGTCAGAGAGAAAAGATCCGAATGTGGTATTATAATTAATAGAATCCATAGTTTTGGCCAGCTCCTTTCATGAAATCATCATAGCATCTTGCTATTATCATGTCAAACGAAGATGAATTCATTGAAAAAAAGCTCCGGGAATACCGGAGCTTTGTTAATAAAACCAGAATCATCTCTGACCTTTGTCGTAAGGGATACCTTCCGCTTTCGGCGCGCGCGATTTCTTTGAAGTGAACGCGAGAACCAGAAGTGAGACAAGATACGGAAGCAAGCGATAGAAGTTCGCATTCAGCAGTTTACCCCAGACAGGATCGTTAGAAAGCTTAAGAAGCAGATACTCTCCGTTTGCATTGATATCCAAGGTAGAGTAAGAAGCTGCCATACACTTAAAGAGTCCGAAAAGAAGCGCAGCACCGGCGATATTAAGCGGCTTCCAGTTGCCGAAAATCATAACGGCAAGAGCGAGGAATCCGAAGCCGGCAACATCGCCGTTCGCAACACAGTTCGATGTGGTTAGGCAATATACGAACCCTCCCATGCCTGCGAGAAATCCTGAAATGATGACACCGGCGTAGCGCATTTTTTGAACATTGATGCCAAGAGAATCGGCAGCCTGAGGGTTCTCTCCGCAAGACCGAAGTCTGAGACCGAATTTCGTCGTGTAAAGAATGACCGACAACACGATAAACAGAATCAGACAAACATATGTTGTCAGATAAACTTTGTTCAGAAAAGTGTCCACAAAAAAGTTCGAAACATTTTCTAGTCCGAAAAAGCTTTTCTTCAACATGAACCAGCTTGCTGCGTCACCTTTGTACATTCTGAGATCATCCTGATTCGCTATCATGCGTATGAAAAACAGTACGAACGCAGGAGCCAAAAGATTCAATGCAGTACCGCCGATCGTCTGATCCGCTCTGAGGTTGATTGCAGCAAAAGCAAGCAATAAAGAGAATATTGCCCCTAGAATTCCAGCGATCAGCATGGTCAGGAGCACAAATAACTGCATCGTGCCCCAGTTTGCTGCTCCTCGTTGCAGGACAAAGACCTCATTCATCTGCATAAGGTAAATGAAGTATGCGCCAATAAACGCTCCGAAAATCATGATGCCTTCCAACGCAAGATTGATAATACCGCTGCGTTCCGCAAACACGCCAGCGAGCGCCACGATCATGAGAGGAATCGCATAAATCAGTGTTTCACGAATTAAGAACGACATTATGCATGCACCTCCTTTTTCGCTTTATCCTTGTTCTCTTTGGGTGCCTTCTTTTTACCTGTTCCGGAGATCCACATCTTGATGACAAGAGAAAATGCGGAAAGATATACGATAACCGCGATAATAACGTCAGTGATATATTCGTTAAATGGCGTCAGGAATGTTACCTGGGAACCAATTACCTGAAGCATCGACATGAAAATGCCGGTAAAGATCACAGCGATCGGGTTGCATGCACCGAGAAGAGCGACTGCAATGCCATTGAATCCTGCAGCCGGCAGCGATTGGTATGTACTCCAGAAAAACTCGGGATTACCTGACAGATAGTACAGGGAAGCTGCAGCGCCAGCGAGAGCTCCGGCGATCGCCATCGACAGAACAATGCTTCTCTTATCTTTGATGCCCGCATACCTGGCAGCGTGTCGGTTTGAGCCGCAAGCTTTCAATTCGTATCCAAATGTTGTACGGCTCAAAACAACATAGACAACAACTGCTATCAGTATTGCGATCAGTATACCGGAGTTAACCTGCGAACCTGGAAAAATCTTATCCAACCCAAGTTTAGCGGTTTCTACTCCATTAAAGGAAGTCTTGTAGATATAAGCGGTTTTTGTACCTTCTGTAACGTTCTTGAGATTCGACATATCGAAAGCCCATGTTACAAGATTCGCGGCAATCCAGTTCGTCATGATGCATGCAAGAACTTCGTTGATGTTCAATGTTGCTTTCAATAAACCGGGAATTGCACCCCAGACAGCCCCTGCAAGGATGCCTGCTAGAAATGCGAGAAGCCAAACGATCCATGCCGGAACAGCAGTAGTAGGAATCTCAAGAGCCACAAATAGCGTAGCGGCGGTACCGGCAAGAAACTGCCCCGCAGCGCCGATATTGAACAAACCAGTTTTATAGGCCAATGCTACAGAAAGTCCCGTCAGTATAAGCGGTATTGCACGGAAAAGCGTATTGCCGAAATTCGAGGGATTAAAGCCGAATGTCAGAGCTCCTGCTGCATCTCTGCCGGTATTGAACAGCCCGATGAATACAAGCCGTATACCATCCCATGCGCCGGACAGACCGATCTTTGAATCGAAAACTCCGACGATGAGCATCAGCAGCGAACCAGCCGACAAACCTATTAAAATTGAGATCAGAGTAGCAAGAACGGAAGTCGTACCTCCCTTTTTGAATAATCCTTTCATAGCTCTGTATCCTCCGTTACGTTCCGTTTCGCACCGGCCATGTACAGGCCTAGTTCTTCGACCGTCGTCTGCTTTGGATCAAGTGAGCCAACGATCTCACCTTCGTACATGACGAGAATCCTGTCTGAAAGACTCATGACTTCTTCCAGTTCCAGAGAAACCAGGAGAACAGCTTTACCTGCATCACGTTCTGCTACCAGCTGACTGTGTATAAACTCGATTGCACCTACATCCAGGCCTCTTGTCGGCTGTACGGCTACAATAAGAGGAAGATCACGGTCAAGTTCCCTTGCTACAATCGCTTTTTGCTGATTACCGCCGGACATGCTTCTTGCCTTTGTAATCGGCCCCTGCCCTGAACGCACATCAAACTTTTCAATCAAGTATTCGGCATATTCTCTGACTGCGCCAAATCTAATGAAACCGTTCTGCTGAAATCTTGGTTCCAAATACTTTTGCAGAACCAAATTCTGCTCGAGGGTATAGTCCAGAACGAGTCCATGTTTATGCCTGTCCTCCGGGATATGGCTCATACCGGCATTCGCACGCTGACGTATGTTCGCATGCGTAATATCTTTCCCGCAGAGAGTAATTTTGCCGTCAGAAATCTTTTCCAGACCCGTAAGTCCGTATACAAACTCGGTCTGTCCATTCCCATCGATACCTGCGATACAGACAATCTCACCAGCTCTGACAGTTAGTGAAACATCTTTCACAGCGTTATTCTTATGAATCTTGGAGGGGACTGTCATATGTTCAATCTTGAGCACGGGTTCTTTCGGAACAGCAGGTGCTTTATCGACAACAAGTTGAACAGGACGGCCGACCATCATGCTTGACAGTTCTTCTTTCGTGGTGTCCTTTGTGTTAACCGTGCCGATGTACTTTCCCTTTCTGAGCACCGTCACGCGGTCGGATACCTCCATGATTTCGTTCAGTTTATGGGAAATGAAAAGAAGTGATTTACCTTCTTTGGCAAGTCCTTTCATGATCTGCATCAGTTCATCAATTTCCTGCGGAGTCAAAACAGCAGTCGGCTCGTCAAAGATGAGAATCTCATTTTCTCGGAACAACATCTTTAGGATTTCAACACGCTGCTGCTGTCCGACTGAAATATCCTCAATCTTCGCATCGAGATCAACCGCAAGACCATACCGTTTGGATAGTTCCTCTACTTTCTTACGGGCGTTCTCTTTACGCAGAAACCCGAATTTAGTCTCTTCTGCTCCGAGAATGATATTGTCAAGCACAGTAAATACATCAATCAGTTTGAAATGCTGATGAACCATGCCAATGTGAAGAGCGGTGGCGTCGTTTGGATTATTAATCTTTACAACTTTTCCGTCCTTTTTGATAATACCTTCCTCCGGCTGGTACAGACCGAAAAGAACACTCATCAAAGTCGACTTACCAGCTCCGTTTTCACCCAAAAGTGCATGGATCTCGCCTTTTTTGAGTTGGAGCGTTATATCGTCGTTTGCTTTGATGCCGGGAAACTCCTTCGTAATGTGCAGCATCTCAATGACATATTCGGGAGCTTGGCTCATATTTCAACCTCCTTTGCGACAAATCATTTCAATCATTATTATAAAGGTAAAAGTAACCATTTGCAATAAAATGATGGCAGAATTGTGAACGAGATACTATATAAACACCAGAATACACACAAAAAAAGGACAGCCGAAGCTGTCCTTTATCGCCATTTTATTAGACATACTGAATCTTAACATGTTTGAAAGACTGCGATGCGATTGCATCTGCCTCAAGCAGTGCATTATCAACTGTAACATCACCGCTCTTAATCTTTGCAAGCAGTTCTTCATATTCTTTGACGGTCCAATTCTTCAGAGACCATGTCTCGGTCGGAAGACCGACTGCATCGCTCTCTGCGCCCAGACTTGCGGAATTGTTTCCGGCAATATCAGCCCAGGTTCCGTCATAAACCTTGGTCAGTGCCCATACAACAGATGCTGTAAGGCCTTTCAGAGCAGAGGTAACGACAGTTTCAGACTCATAAGACTGGTCGACATCAACGCCGATGACAGCCTTGTCGTTTGCAGCCGCAGCTGCAGTGATGGAGTTAAAGATGGATCCGCCCGCTGAGAACACAATTTCAGTGCCCTGCTCATACCATCCGTTTACCATGGTCTGCAACTCGGGAGATGCGGAGAAGCTTGCGCCGTACTGCCATGTGTACTTGATTTCAACATCAGTTCCTTTTACTTCTGCTGCAGCTTCAGCTCCCTGTACGAAGCCATAGCCGTAACGGCAGCATGCCGGGTTCGTTCCGCCGCCGCCGCCGCAGAAGCCGAGCTTCGTATAACCTTCCATAACAGCAGCATAGCCAGCCAGGTATCCGGACTGTTCCTCTTTGTAAGCAATACCGGAAACGTTGTCAAGACCCATGGACCAGCCATCAATGAAGATGAACTTAACATCCGTGAATTCCTTTGCGGCTTTCTCGAGAGCATTGCCCTGGAGGAATCCGGGGGTGACGATAACTTTTGCGCCGCCTTCGACAGCCGCCTTCATTGCATCGTAACGGTCATCGTCAGTTGCTTCAGCGCCGTTAGCAGGCTGATAGTACTTATAAGAAAGGTTATTTGCCTTTGCATAAGCTTCGCAGCCTTCCCATGTGCCCTGGTTGAATGATTTATCCATCAGAGCGCCAACGTCGGTAACCATTGCAATCTCGTATTTATTGTCTGCAGGCTTATCCGCAGGAGCAGCGGCGGAACCGTTATCAGCAGTCTTGCCGGAGCATGCCACAGCAGCGAATACCATAGTCAATGCGAGAAGCATAGCAATGATCTTCTTCATTCTTGTTTTCCCTCCTGAATATTTCAGTAAATTATGCGCAATTCACACGCATAAATTATTATAACAGATTCGATTCATAAATGGAAGAGTTATATGAACAATTCATGACGAAATTCCACATAGGAAAACTCTATACGAACCATCGATACATGAAAAGAAGAACGCCTTCTGATAGAAGGCGTTCGATTCATTTGATCAGATAGAAAATCAGTCTTCGCGCTCCGGTTTGAAATTCGCAAAAAGATCAGCCAAAGATGTAGTTGTCTGCTGAACCGGCGGAATCTCAAACTCACCGTCTTCGGAGGTGCGACGTCTGCGATCCGGGCGGGACGTCTGACGTTCAGAACTCTCGGACGGACGACGCTCGGAACGTTCCTGCCGTTCCTGACGCTCTTTGTTCTGCTGCTCACGCTGTGCTTTGCGTTCCTGATAGAGACGTTCACGCTCTGCTTTCTCGGCGGCAAGCTGCTCAGCAATCTCAGGATTCTCTTCAAGGATCGCTTCTTTTCGTGACAGGCTGATACGTTTTGCTTCAACGTTAACTTCAAGGACCTTGCAACGTACGACATCGCCGACTTTGAGTTCATCCTCAACCTTCTCAACTCTGCGTACTGCAACCTGAGAAATATGGATGAGTCCATCAATCGTCGGTTCCAGGGCAACAAATGCGCCAAATGGAACAATACGTACAACTTTGCCCTCCACGATAGATCCAATTGGATATTTTTCAGCGGCTTTCGTCCAAGGTTTGGGCTGAAGCTGTTTATATCCGAGAGAAACACGTTCTTTCTCTTTATCAACGTTCAAGATCAGAACTTCGATCTCCTGACCGATGGAAAGCGCATCTGACGGATGCTTGACTCTGCCCCATGCGCAATCCGTCACATGTACAAGACCGTCAATACCTCCGATATCAACAAACGCACCAAAGTCCGTAATACGGCGAACAACGCCGTGAACTTTCTCGCCTACGACCAGTGCATCCCATTTTGCAGCTTTCTCAGCCGCAGCTTCGTCAAGAAGAACCTGCTTAGCGGAAGCGACCATGCGCTTTCTCTGCTTGTCTACTTCTAGAATCTTAACCTTAAAAGTCTTACCGACATATTCATCGAGCTTTTCAATATATCTCGTGGAAATATGAGAAGCAGGAACAAAAGCACGAACACCCTGGATATCGGTCACGAGTCCGCCCTTGACGACTTCCTTGCCGACAGCCTCGAAGACTTTACCGACAGAATCCTGCGAAAGAAGTTCATCCCAGATTTTCTTTCCTTCAACGTTCTTCCTGGAAAGCAGGACATTGCCATCACCGTCATTAACTTTCATTACCTCGACATCGATGCTGTCGCCTTCCTTTACAACGTCCTCAGGACGAAGCTCCGGATCTGCCGAGAATTCAGTTTTGGGAATGACACCGTCAGACTTATAGCCGATGTTCACGAACACTTCGCCATCAACGACCTGAAGCACCGTACCGGTGATGAACTGACCGGGACGAATACGTTTTACGGTCTTTTCAAAGGCTTGTTCAAAATTATCGGCGGTTTCTTCTGCGGACGCGGCCTTTTCAGCAACTTCACCAACAGCTTCTTCGCAAGCTTCACATGCCTGCTCAGCAACTTCGCCAGCTTCATCCTGAACGGTTTCAACAGTCTCGCAAACTTCTTCAGCAGCTTTTTCAGCCGTGTCAACAGCTTCTTCTGCTTTGTCCGCTACGACAGCAACGGTCTCTGCCACGATGTCTTCCGCGACGGGGATAGTGTTTTCGGCGATAACCTCAGCGGGAGCTTCCGCTTCAATGGTTTCAATCGTCTTCTCGAGTTCGCTCATTCTTAAATATACCTCCCTAACAGTCGCAATAGGGGTCGATGCTCCTGCGACAATCCCTATTATATCATCGTGTTTGAATATTTCAAGAGGAATTTTATCGATTTTATCGATGATATAAGCGTTTTTGCAATGTTTGGAACACAAATCAGCGAGTGCAGTTGTATTTGCGCTGGAGGTCGAACCCAGGATCAACATGACGGTGCTGGTCCTGGAAATATCGATTGCTTCCTCCTGACGGAGTCTCGTCGTATCGCAGATCGTGTTGTAGACTGTAAGAGTACCCGTACGGTTTTTAAGAGCATTTCGGATCTGATCAAACTGCTCCATTTTTTGAGTTGTCTGCGCTACAAGCACGGCTGAATCTGTGAACGGCTGTTCGGAAGCCATATCGGGGTTTGAGATTACACACGCATTCTTCCCGGCGTGGCCGAGTATTCCAATCACTTCAGGATGATCTGCCTTCCCAGCTATATAAATCCTTTGGCCGCGACTTGATGCGCTTGATACGATCTTATGAATCCTGCTCACAAACGGGCATGTCGCGTCAACAACGATAATTTGATTCTGTTCACAGAACCTGTATATTTCCGGAGGAGCGCCGTGAGCACGTATAATTAGCTTATCCCCAGGTCTAAGCCCAACCGGCGAGGAAACCGCGACAATCCCGGCAGTACTAAGTCTTTCAACTACATTTTCATTATGAATAATGTTACCATATGTAAACACAGGACCCTGCCTGGCGCTCTTCTCCGCAATCTCAATCGCGCGGCTGACACCAAAGCAGAATCCGCTGTATTTGCCAACTAATATTTTCATCAGAGACTTTTTACCTGTTCACGAAGCGTCATCATGGAGTCCGTGATTGCTGCGTTTAATGCATCGACCGGTTTTCTTCCCGGACATCTTTGTTTGACCTGTTCCGGATAGATCGGATTGCCGACTGCAACATGCATTCTTCTCCCAAGTTTCCAGGCTCCGGGCTTTACATAAATTGGAACGATCGGGGCATTCGCGCGCTGGGCTATGAAAGCACATCCTTTATCGAATGAATCCATCGTTTCCCCGTCGGCGCTCCTGTGACCTTCCGGGAAGACACCGAATGCCTTCCCCGCATTGAGCAGATCTATCGCTTTCTGAATTGCTTTTCTGTCAGCGGTATACTGTTCTACCGGGAAAGTCAGAAGAGAACGGAATGCCCAAGCCCCTATCGGATTTTTCGAAAGTGTTGATTTCGCCATAAAGTGTATAAACCGGTTAACAAGCACACCAATTACGACAGGATCGAACAAAACCATATGATTGGACACATAAATCACTTTTCCTTTTTGACGTAACGCCTGCCGGTTGATTACTTTCGGACGATACAAAAGCAAAATGATCGGTTTTGCAATAATAATCGCTATCAGGTATAGCATAACTACCGTACCTCCGAAATCACGGCGTATACCGCGTCTTCTATCGACAGATCGGTTGTGTCGATCAGTTTCGTATCTTCCTTACATACAAGAGGCATATATTCACGTTCGGTGTCCTGTTTGTCGCGCTGCTTGATATCTCTTAATATCTGTTCATATTCCGCAGTCTGACCCTGTTCAATCAACTGCTTGACTCTTCGACGCGCCCTTTCTTCTGCGGATGCTGTGATGAAGAACTTGTTAGGCGTATCCGAAAGAACATTCGTGCAGATGTCCCTTCCATCCATGATAACTGCCTGTCTGTGCCCTATTTCTCTCTGAAGCTCAACAAGTTTATCCCTGACTTCCGGAATCTGACTAACAAGAGATGCACCTTGAGAAATATCCTCCGTTCTGAGTAGATGGGTAATGTCTTCACCTTCCGAAAGCATGCGCTGCTCCCCATTCTCCGTATATCGGACTTCGATTTTCATCGTGTCCAGGAAGGAGCGGACTGCATCCCAGTTCCGCACATCGATTTGATGATCCCGGCACGCTACCGCTACGGCACGGTACATCGCGCCTGTATCAAGATAAGGGATTCCGAGTTTTTTCGCCACTATTTTAGCAACAGTGCTTTTTCCTGCTCCCGCGGGTCCATCGATTGCTATACTGTAATTCATAATGATACATCACTCCTGCAGATAATTATCTGAAATATCCGATTGGATACTGTTCCCTGCCAATGCGCCTGTACTCCACGCAATCTGAAGATTGAATCCTCCAGTAAATGCGTCCACATCGATTATTTCACCCGCAAAGTAAAGGTTTTTGATAATCTTGGATTCCATCGTGGACGGGTTGATCTCCTTCGTGGAAACGCCTCCGCAGGTAATCACCGCCTCTTCAAGTTTTCCGGAACGAATCACATGCAAAGTCAGTCCTTTCAGTGCATGAACAAGCGAAGCTCTTGATGCTTTTGAAAAAGCGGATGCCGGCATTTCCGGATCAAGAGAAGCCTGACGAAATACGACCGGAAGCAGACTTTTGGGTAACAAATCTGAGAACGCGCCGGATATAGTTTTACGCGGATTCGCCGAAATATCACGTATCAGCCTGTTCTCCAACTGCTCTTCCGTCAGTCCCGGCTTCAGATCAATGAGAAGAAGGACACCTTCCGGATCTTTAGCAATTATGCTCGAACAGGAAAGAACCAGCGGCCCGCTGACTCCCGTATGCGTGAACAGAAGCTCCCCAAGATCGCAGTATAACTTCTTTTTTCCGCGATAGGCGGAAAGTACTACGTTCTTCAATGTCAAACCTGCGACCGAAGTGCACCAGTTTTCTTCGGTTTCTAGTGAAACCAATGACGGAAACAGATCAGTCACGGTGTGTCCCAGACCTCGTGCAAATCGAAACCCGTCACCGGTGCTTCCTGTTGAAGGATAAGACATTCCTCCCGTAGCAAGGATAACCGCATCAAATGATTCCTTTCCGTGTGATGTCAGAACCCCGGATACAGCGGCGGAATCATCTGTGCTGATTCCCAGCACCTTTGTATTCAGACGAATATTGATATTCTCGCTCTGGATCGTTAGCCTGAGCGCTTTCAACACATCGCTGGATTTATCGGAAACAGGAAATACGCGTTGTCCTCGTTCAGTCTTGGTTGGTACACCCGCCTTTTCGATTAGCCGGATAATATCGTCCGGTCCGAAAAAGGAATAGGCGCTGTATAGGAAGCGAGGATTTCGTACAACACTACTGAAAAAGCCTTCCCGCGTACATGCATTTGTAAGATTGCATCGCCCCTTGCCGGTAATATAGAGTTTCTTCCCGAGTTTCTCGTTCTGCTCGAAAATGGTAACTAGATTGCCGTTTCTGGCAGCGAAAACTGCAGCAAGCTGTCCGGCGGCTCCTCCGCCGATCACTGCAACGCGCATTCTTTTCCTCCGGTAAACACTCCTGTATAAACTAATTCTAACGATAGCAAAAAAAGGAAATCATTGCAAGGGTCAAATCACTGCCGCCCGTGATTTGAAACACAGTCCGAAAAGCACCAGTTCCTTAGACGGGAAGGTGTTTGCACAAATAAGTCTATGATAATGATGAAGCAATGGAAGCGGCGAGCCGGACGTTGTTATACACAAGCTCAATATTCGCCGAAAGGCTTTTCCCCTCCGTAAGATCCTTAATTTTTGCAAGGAGATATGGCGTAGTATCCTTTCCTTTGATTCCGATTGCATTCGCTTCTGCCACAGCTTTATCAATTGCTTCAGAAATAAAAGCGTTATCCATGGAATACTCTTCCGGAATCGGATTCACTACCAGCATCCCGCCATGGTAACCCATCTCCTGCTGTGCGTTTATCGCATTTGCGATTTCTTCCGCTGATTCACATCTCCATGGAACGGAGTATCCGCTGCTCCGCGTATAGAAAGCAGGCAATTCATCTGTCCGGAATCCTATAACCGGAACACCTTTCGTCTCAAGATATTCCATAGTAAGCCCTAGATCCAAAATGCTCTTGGCACCTGCACAGACGACGCAAACAGGTGTTACCGCAAGTTCTTCCAGATCAGCGGAAATATCCATTGTTGTTTCGGCTCCGCGATGTACTCCTCCGATTCCCCCGGTCGCAAAAACACGAATACCGGCTAGAGCTGCAATAATCATAGTTGCCGCGACCGTCGTAGCGCCATCCATTCCCTTAGAGCAAAGAAGCGGCAAATCCCGGCGGGACGCTTTTACGACCGATGACCCGGCTCTTCCGAGATAATCAATCTGTTCGTCTGTAAGTCCTGCGTACAGCTTTCCTCCGATGACCGCACAAGTGGCAGGCGTTACACCACGCTCACGCAGAATCTCCTGGCAGTGAAGTGCAGTTTGGGCGTTCTGCGGATAAGGCATCCCATGAGAGATGATCGTGCTTTCAAGTGCGACGACAGGTTTCCCATTCTTCAGCGCATTCGATACTTCATCGGACAATCTCAGCAGATCCTTCATATGAATTCATCCCTTCTGTTTATTAGTTTCTTATCGCGGCAAGTGTACCATATCGACAAGTCTTATGCAAGTAGACCATCTATCTTCAAAGGTTTCAGTTGTCAAGCAAGGCTCAAATGTGTATAATAAAGCTGCCTAGAGACTTTTCAATTATTTGAAAGGATGGATCTGTTATGAAACGCAGCTGCGGAATTTTGATGCATATCACGTCACTTCCTGGCAAATACGGTATCGGAACACTTGGGAAAAATGCATTCGATTTTGTTGACTTTTTAAAGAAGAGCGGCCAGAGTTACTGGCAGATGCTGCCGGTCACACCGACCGGATATTCAGATTCTCCATATCAGAGCGCTTCCACATTTGCAGGTAATCCGTATATGATCGATCTTGATCTTCTGATCGAGGAAGGCCTTCTGACGGAGCAGGAATGCGATCTGGACTGGGGTTCCGACCCTAAGAATGTAGATTTCGGTAAGATGTGGGAGAACCGTTATGCGCTCCTTCACAAAGCGTTCCTCCGTTTCAACCGTGAACAGATGAACGAATTCAGACAGCAGAATTCAGACTGGCTTGACGATTACGCATTGTTCACTGCATTAAAAACAAAGTATCAGAACCGCCCATGGTACGAATGGGATGATCCTGAAATCGTGGGCCGTTCTCCGAACGCAATCGCGTATTATACGCAAACACTGATTCATGACATCGAATTCCAGTGCTTTATGCAGTATGAGTTCAACAAGCAGTTTACCGCTCTGAAAAGTTATGCGAACCAGAACGGAATTTCGATTATCGGCGATCTTCCGATATATGTTCCTCTTGATTCCGTCGAGGTATGGTCTCAGCCGAATCTTTTCTGCCTCGACGAGCAGCATCGTCCGACTCTCCTCGCGGGGGTTCCGCCGGATTATTTCAATGAGCTAGGACAGCTTTGGGGGAATCCTGTCTACAACTGGAATGTACATAGAAACAATAATTTCGCGTGGTGGTGCAAGAGAATGGAACGGACCGGCTACCGTTTCGATGTTGTCCGCCTTGATCATTTCCGTGGTTTTGAAAGCTTTTGGGCTGTCCCCTACGGCTCCGAAGATGCTCGTCCGGGCAAATGGTACCCCGCTCCCGGCATCGATCTGATCCGTGCCCTGAAACAGTATTGTCCGTCCGTGAAACTGATTGCCGAGGATCTTGGCTTCCTGACTCCGGAAGTCAAACGTCTGCTATCGGATTCCGGACTCCCGGGTATGCGAGTACTTCAGTTCGGTTTTGAACCGATGGGCAACTCGCAGGAACTGCCTCATAATTATCCAGTCCATTGCGTTGCGTATACCGGAACACACGATAACAGCCCGATCATGGGCTGGGTTGATGATACGACTCCGGAACATATCGAGTTCGCCACGAATTATCTGGGATTGAATGAACGCGAAGGCATGCCGTTCGGATTCATCCGTGGGGTATTAAACTCCGTTGCCGAACTTGCAATCATTCCGATGCAGGATTATCTCGGCCAGGGAAACGAATCCCGTATGAATTATCCCGCTTTCACCGGATGGTGGCGTTATCGTGCAGAGAAAGAAGCATTCACGGCTGAGCTGGCTGAAAGAATCCGTTATTATGCTGAAATGTCCGCAAGGTGCGAAGTGAGAAAACCTAAGAAAGCATAATGTCAATAGAACTTATTAATGAACGAACACGAACCGGGCTTTTATCATGCCCGGTTCGTGTTATTCTTAAGCCGTTTTAATATTTCACCTGCAGCGATCCGAAGCTGATGTCAGCGTCAAGAACCATTGTGTACGTTGCATTGGGATCCGGCTCCCCTGCCTGTGAAAACGCAGCGAATGAAGTGTCAGTTTTTTTCACGAGCAGTACCGTCTTAGGAAGCAGTAATATGATGTTCCCGAAGCTCTGATCGATATTCAGAATGCAATTGGGTGCAAATACAGACACACCGCGAAGATCAATCGTATAATCACCGAAGTTGGAATCAATCTCTCCTCCCTGCAGTTCCGGACGATCGTAAACAAGAACATTATTGCCGAAACTCATATCTGCTTTCAGATAATTGTTTTCGGACGAAAACTCCATCACTGGCCTCTTGCCGTTACCGCTTTTGACAATTCTCGGCAGCAAATGAAGTTTTCCAAGAATAATCATCAGGAGAACGAGAACAGCAAGAACCATGAATACAACAGACCACGGAATCGATACAAGATTGATGCCGTACGGTATCAGTACGCGCCTTATGAACTCATATGCGCCGTACGCGCTGAGAGTAATCCCAACCGGAATGCTGGATGTTACGGACATCATGCCGAATGTGAATACAAGAAGCGGCCAAATATAATTCCAGTCCTTGAGCGTAAGGTTCTCTGATTCGATATAAGGGAACAAACCGGCCATATTATGCAGTATGTAAAAAAGGCAGATAAGGATTGCGCCGATACAAAGGGCTATCGTCCTCCAACTTCTTGAACGGCTGTTCTTATTCCATTCGAATTCGAAGCTCTTCTTTGGAGTGTTGTCTGAGGTATCTTCTTTATTAATTATGACTACGTGCGGTTCGACCGGTTTCACGCCGAGAAGCTCATCCGCTGAGACACCAAACAGTTCTGCGAGCAAAGGCAGCAACGTGATATCAGGACAGCTGATATCGTTTTCCCATTTGGATACAGCCTGCGCGGAAACACCGACTTTTTCAGCCAGTTGTTCCTGTGTCATTCCCTTCTCTTTTCTCAAAGCCGCGATCCGCTTGCCGAGCGTTTCTTTCTGTTCCATTGTTTCAAAACCTCCTTGTTTCGATGGCTTTATGGTATCAGAATCAAGAACACAGAACCATCGACCTCCGGTTGAATTTGCCAAAATCACTCAACCGATTGGTTGAGTGTTTGAAAAACGCTCTCAACAACCGGTTGATTTTCCCAACTTATGCTGTATTATACCAAGATTAGCATGAAAAATAAAGAATTTGCAGCTGAAAAGAGGAGACTTGCGCGAATCATCTCTTGTCAGTCATTGCTTCAAAAAGTCAAAGTAATCATTGAAAACATTAAAGAGCATATCCCCGGAACAGATATGGACCTTACTGCCCTTTCTTCCGATCTGAGAATACTGGAAAAGATCATGAGACGTTGTCAGCACGAGTACTGGGGTCATCTGGTATTCACTCCCGAATACGATCTCCAGATAAGGCACATATTTTGCGGATTGCTGGATTTCATCCGGATCGATTCTGTCCTTCATTTTGAACTCCATCGAAAATATGTATTTATCCGTGATGACAAGAACGTCAGCATAGATCCGCACAAACCGCGACCTTTTGAGTCTGAATTCAAAGGCAATTTCCCAGTCAAGGAAATCATCGCATTCCATTTCCTTCAAATCCTGAAAGAGATGAAACAGCTGATTCCGACAATCCCTGAACGAATGAATCAGTCCTCTGTTATCGTTCAGATTCCTGCCGATATTTCTGCAGCCTTCACTGAGTTTTATCAACCATGTTTCCTCATTCATCGAAAGAAACTCTTTCACTGTACCGTAATATCCGGCAAATTCCTGAAGTCCCAGATGAGGAACCTCCTGTCGGATGATACCGTGCCAGCTGTATTCTTGATCCTGCCAGCAAAGTTCCTTCATCAACGGGGAGGAATAAAGAACGTGATTGACGGTCTGGTGGGACAGTTCCAGTTCCCTTGCGATATCACGTGCCTTGATTCCCTTATGGCGGCAGATCACTGCGCATATCTGCTGTTGAATCATCTGAGTATCCATATGCTTCACTCTCTTACGGAAATATTGTAATGTGTTTCATGCTACCGATCAGATTCACGTCAGGATGAGCAAAACCGGATGAGAGCCACACTCGTTTATAGAAACAGACAAAAGAGCTTTGTTTATCTACACCATGTATTCCGTGAAATCGAATCGAGCTGTAAGCGAATACTCCGTATCATCAAGAGATGCTTGTATTGCGTTATGGTCGTTTCCTGCTTCTTTCAGAGCTTGTACACGGGTATACCACAACGGTTTCAGGCAGCGAAACAACATCAATGCGGTTTCCTTCTCCAAATCTGAAAAGCGGTAATACTCGGAAGCGATCTTTAATGCTTCACGTATTCCTGAAACGCCGTTGTTTTCCCGCATTAAATAGTTAAGAAAGACATCCCTGCCGCATAGATTGAAATCATATACTCCAACGAATCTGCCATCATCATCCAACAGTATATTAGAAGCATTCAGATCCGCCTGAAACACAGATGTCGGAAGGTTTTTATAAATCGGTTCAAGCAAGGCTCTGTTGTCCGTCCATAAGCGCCAAATCCTCCTGATTTGATTCTGGAATTGCTGCGGAAGTCCGTCTGCGTACTCCTTCCAGTTCATAGCATTCTCCAGCACCTCATCGGTCTTGTCGCTTGGGCAAAACGTTTCGTACAGACAGTATGCGGAAGGGAATTCTGTATAATCGAAATACTGTGAGGCAACTCTTGCAGTCATTCGCCATATATCCCGTTTATAACTGTTATACAATTCGTCGTTCCGCCCGAAATCCTCAGAGAACCTGTCCTCAACAGGATGGTACGGAGAAAATTCCTCTGCGTATGCCGCACATCTGTGTCCCCTGTAAACTACGACAGGAAAACTACCTGAAAAGTCCCGCAGGATTCTCGGGCAGTAATAACCTAGTTTCCGATACTCCTCAGCCGTTCTCTGCCACACAGCGATCTTTTCCGGGAAGGTAAAATCATTCTCGGCTAGTTTCAATACGTATTTCGATCCAGAATCAGTCTCTACGATAAATGTCGCTCTGAAATCAGAGTCCCCTCTGCTTGTATCGATCAGATGCACAGAAGCGGGAGCCTCTGAAAAAAAGCGTAAGAATATATTGTTGAGCTCATCATCCATAAGATTTTCGCCTCTTTATTCAAGCATGATCGCAATGCTGTATGTATGCTACAAGAAAGAAAACCTCTCTTGCCATAACAAGCAAAAGAGGTTTTTGGCAGGGGCAGAAGGACTCGAACCCTCAAGAACGGTTTTGGAGACCGCTATGTTACCATTACATCATGCCCCTAAACGCAACATACGGATTATATCATCGTGTACTGTGTTTGTCAAACAAATTGTATTATAAAATCGGAGAGATTTCGATATACGACACGTTCCGTCTCTGTCTCCGACAACCCAGCGCTTTCCAGTGCTCTGCAAAGATCCTGCAATCTGGATGGATCCGGAAGATCCCTGGGATAGCGGGTCATTCCGTCAAAATCCGATCCAAGGCAAACCGCATGAATTCCACCGACATGAATTGCATGCATGATATGATCAACGATATCGGAAATCGATGCGATTCCACCTTTTACAAGCTGCGGACCATAGTAATTGATTCCAACAACGCCTCCGCGTTCTGCAATTCTGCGAATATGATCATCATTCAGCGCACGCGGAACATTACAGAGAGAACGGCAATTTGAATGGGACGCGAAGATCGGGGCATCGGAAAGAGAAAGTGCATCTTCTATACCGGCATCGCTTAAATGGGAAACATCAAGCGCCATCCCGATACGGTTCATTTCCTTTACGATTTCCTTCCCGATTTTACTCAGGCCTCTCTGCTTTTTCGCCATTGCAGCGCCGGCCAGTTCATTATTCGAATTCCATGTCAGTGTCGCAGCGCGTACACCGAGACGATACAGATCCCTTAAGATTGAAGGAGACTCTTCCAGGCATTCGGCTCCTTCAATCGTCAGCAGAGTCGCTATCTTTTCGCCATTCGGATCGAAATCTCGGGAGAAACGTGCAAGCAGAGCCTCGTTGTCTACCATCTCATGATATCTGTCAATCATCAGAAGAACCTGTTCCAGCGGCGGAAGGCTCAGTTTCAAGTCAGTCCATGCGGCAAGAAACTGCAGTTTTACATTTCCGGACATCAGATTTTTCAGTGTGATTGTTTGGCCGGCGGATCCTTTCTGGATCGTCCATCCGTATTCCATTGCACCATAGAGGTAGTCACAATGTGCGTCAGCGATCGGATACAGCATGCTCATATTTTCCCTCATCTTATAAATACATACAGAGGCATATCAAGCGATATGCCTCCATACTTCCAATTATTTTGCAAAATCAGTCGTTCTCGTTTCGCGGATCACGTTGATCTTGATCTGTCCGGGATACTCAAGCTCAGCCTCGATGCGTTTTGCAATATCACGTGCGATTACGACCATATCAGCGTCCAAAATCTTATCGGGTTTCACAATGATACGGATCTCTCTTCCCGCCTGAATCGCATAGGAATAATCGACACCTTCGAACGAATTCGCGATTTCTTCCAGTTTCTCAAGGCGCTTGATATAGGTTTCAAGCGTCTCTCTCCTTGCTCCGGGTCTTGCTGCGGAAATCGCATCAGCTGCCTGAACAAGTACAGCTTCAATCGAGGCAGGCTCAACATCGTTATGATGCGACATGATGCAGTTAATGATCGTCGCGTTCTCACGATACTTCTTCGCAAGATCAGCGCCGATCTGTACATGGCTTCCTTCCACTTCATGATCGATTGATTTGCCGATATCATGGAGCAGACCAGCTCTCTTTGCAAGAGTAACGTTCGCCCCGATCTCTGCTGCCATAATGCCGGCAAGGTGAGCGACTTCGATCGAGTGCTGCAGCACATTCTGACCATAACTGGTACGATACCGCATTCTTCCAAGAAGCCTGACAAGTTCATGATGGATTCCGTGAACACCGACTTCCAGAACGGCTGATTCACCGGCTGTACGGATCTGCGCATCAACTTCTTTGCGGGCCTTCTCAACCATCTCCTCAATTCTGGCGGGATGGATCCGGCCATCCATGATCAGTTTTTCAAGGCTGATCCTTGCGATCTCCCTGCGCACCGGATCAAATGAGGAAAGAATGACTGCTTCCGGTGTGTCATCGATAATCAGATCAACTCCGGTCGCGGTTTCAAGCGCACGGATGTTTCTGCCTTCTCTTCCAATGATTCTGCCTTTCATCTCATCATTCGGAAGAGCTACGACCGAAACAGTCGCCTCGGCTACCTGATCCGCCGCGCAGCGCTGTATCGCAAGAGAGACAATATTGCGAGCTCGTTTATCTGCTTCATCTTTTGTCTTCTGCTCAATATCGCGCAGAATGATCGCAGCATCATGGCGGGCATCCTGCTCGATGCTGCTGACCAGCATCGCCTTCGCTTCTTCAGCGGTCAGCCCCGAGATGCGCTCAAGTTCCTCCATCTGCTTTTCATGAAGCAGTCTGATTTCTTCTTCCGTCTTGTCTATTTCAGTCAGGCGCTTGTTGACCGTCTGCTCTCTCTGTTCGACGCCCTCGATTCTTTTATCGAGAGATTCCTCTCTCTGGAAAAGTCTTCTTTCGGTGCGCTGCACCTCTGCCCTGCGTTCACGGATTTCCTTATCCGCTTCGGATCTGATTCGGATCGTTTCTTCTTTTGCTTCCAGTAGTTTCTCTTTCTGAATTTCTTCAGCCTTCTTTTCAGCTTCATCATACAGGCGCTTTACAGCATCTTCAGCTTTTTCGATTTTCGCTTCCGCAACGTTCTGACGATACTTGTAACCGGCAAAAATACCTGCTCCTATTCCGATGAGTGCAGCGGCTGCGATCAGAACTATTTCCAACCAGCCCATATTAATCTCCATTCTGCAACATAAATATAACCGGACGCAACTGCCCGGTTGTACAATACGTTAATTATCAATTATAAACACACGTTCGTAAAAAAGATGAAATGCGTGAAAATATATATCAAAAAGTGTATTATAAACGCACTTAGGGCAGTGCAGGATTACTCATGGAATATTGTATCGAAAGGGTGCCGTAAAGTCAAGCACCCTTTCGAATTATTCATATCTTCTCTAAAAATCAAACAGAGAAATCTGTTTCTTTTTTGGCATTCCCGCAAAGCATCCCAAAGCATCGAGCGACGAAATAATATTGCTGCTTGCGCCGGTTTCACTGCTGAAATCTTCCACAGTCGGGTATACTGCCCCTTCTTTTCTCCGTGCAACGATATCTTCTGCCGCGCCCGCACCTACCCCGGGTATGGAGTTGAAAGGCGGACGTATTGCGTTTCCTTCAATCAGGAAACGTGTCGCAGCGCTTTTGTAAATGTCCACATTGAGCATTTCAATTCCGCGAAGATTCATTTCATACACAAGTTCCAGAATCGTCTGTGTTTCCTTGTCTTTTTTCTTCTCACTGTCGGTCTTCTGTGTGCTTCCATCATCGATCATACGGATCTGGCGCAGAACTGCCTGCGCGCCGCCGATTGATTTTGTTATATCGAAGGAATCAGCTCTTACCGTATAATAGACCGCGTAAAACTCTTTCGGATAGTGAACTTTATAGTAAGCAACGCGGAAAGACATCATCGTATACGCAGCGGCATGCCCCCGCGGGAACATATACTTTATTTTCTTACAGGAACTGATGAACCATTCGGGAATACTTCCCTCCTTCATTGCCTGCTCCATGTCATCCGTAAGGCCTTTCCCTTTCCGGACGCGTTCCATGATCTTAAACGACAAGGAAGCTTCCATGCCGTGAGCAATCAGGTAATTCATGATATCGTCACGCGTACACAGAACTTCGTTCAGTTTCGCGATGCCCCCCATAACGAGAGGCTCCGCGTTGTTCAGCCATACATCTGTTCCATGTGTAAGTCCTGCGATCCGTACCAGTTCCTCGATGGTTTTTGGGCGTGTGTTTTCAAGCACCTGGCGGACAAATCCCGTTCCGAACTCAGGTACGCCGAGCGTTCCGAGCGAACAGCCGATCTCTTTCAGATCGATATGAAGGGAATCCGTTGACCAGAAAAGTTCGCGAGTGTCAGGGTCGTCAAGCGGAATGGTACGTGGATTCAAGCCTGTAATATCCTGGAGCATTCTGAGCGCTGTCGGATCGTCATGCCCAAGTATATCGAGCTTAACAAGGCGGTCATCCATCGCGTGAAAGTCAAAATGCGTCGTAATCGTGTTTTTATCGACTTTATCTGCCGGATACTGAACCGGTGTGTAGTCATAAATCTCGACAAATTCATCATTATCCTTCGGTACGATAACGATTCCGCCGGGATGCTGTCCTGTCGTTACTTTTACGTTCAGGCAGCCTTTGCAAAGACGTTCAATTTCAGCAGGACCGTATGTTTTCCCGGTACTTTCCTGAAAAGAATAGACACATTCATATCCTTTCTTTTCAGCGATACCGGAGATCGTACCCGCGCGGAATGCATGTCCTTTGCCAAACATTTCCTCGACATATTTGTGCGCGACAGGCTGATACTCACCGGAGAAATTTAAATCAATATCCGGCGTTTTATCGCCGTGAAATCCAAGAAAGACTTCAAACGGTATCTCAAAACCATCCTTTTTTAATTCAGCACCGCATTTCGGACATTTTCTGTTCGGAAGGTCAGCGCCGATCGTATATACCGTATGGTCCACATCAAAATCCGAGAACCTGCATTCCGGGCATACATAATGCGCCGGGAGTGCATTCACTTCCGTAATGCCTGCCATTGTAGCAACGAATGATGATCCGACCGATCCTCTGGATCCGACCAGATAACCGTCAGAAAGAGATTTCTGAACAAGCCGTTGAGCCATCAGATACAGCGAGGAGAAGTCGTTGCCGATTATGGATTTCAGTTCTTTATCAAGTCTTGCCTGTACAATCGGCGGAAGCGGATCCCCGTACACTTCATGCGCTTTGTTTACTGCCATCTCGCGCAGCTCTTCTGCCGCGTTCGGTATTTTAGGAGCGTGTGTCCCATCCGGAAAAGGCTTGATAGAGTCGCACATATCCGCGATTCGGTTTGGAACCTCCACTACAACTTCGTAAGCCTTTTTGTCTCCGAGATAGGAGAACTCCTCCAGCATTTCAGCGGTTGTCTTAAAATACAGAGGAGCCTGCATCTCTGCATCTTCGAAGCCGAGTTTGCTCATCAGAATAGCACGGTAAATCGAATCCTCCGGATCCAGAAAATGCACATCACCGGTTGCCGCCACAGGAATCCCAAGTTTTTCACCCAGAGCAACAATCCTGCGGTTCAGATCCCTTAATGCTTCATGATCAGGAACTTTTCCCTCGCGGATCAGGAATTCGTTGTTGCCGATAGGCTGAATCTCAAGGAAATCGTAAAACCGCGCTATTTTTTCGATACGCTCCTCTGATTCCCCGCCTAAAATGGCGCGGAACAGTTCTCCGGCTTCGCAGGCAGACCCGAGTATCAGATCATTACGGAAAACACTCAGCATGCTTCTCGGAATCATCGGCTTGCCATGCAGATAATCCAAATGGGAATAGCTGATCAGACGGTACAGGTTTTTCAGGCCTTTTTGTGTCTTTGCCAGTATGATAATATGATTTGAGTGATGACGTTCAGCGCTTTTGAGAGATTTCTGATATGCTTCGTTTGCATCAGGAATCACAGGCAGAAGCAGAACGTTTCGATCCTTCAGCATCCGGATAAACTCCAGAAGGATCATTGCGCAGCTGTTCGCGTCATCATCGGCTCTGTGATGATTTCCCATATCGATATGGAAGTACTCGCAGATCGTATCGAGTTTATGATTCTGAAGTTCATCATGCAGGAGATACCTTGACAGCATCAACGTATCCGCGTAAGGCATTGGAAACGTGATTCCGAACCTTGCGCCATGATGAGTGATAAACCCGATATCGAAAGACGCGTTATGCGCAACAAGCGTCGTTCCTTCTGCAAAATCCCTGAATTCCTGCAGGACAAGGCGTGAAGAAGGCGCGCCTGCGATCATTTCCTCCGAGATACCCGTCAATTCGGTAATCTTTTTGGGGATCGTTTCACCATCATTAACATATGACTGAAAACGTGACGTAACAACCCCGTTTTCAAGTCTGACCGCTCCGATCTCGATAATCTCATTCTTGTCGTGCTTCAAGCCGGTCGTTTCAATGTCAAACACAGTGAAAACCGTATTTTCAAAGCTCTCAAGATCCGTATCAGGAATCAGATATCCCTCGACGCCGAACAAAGCTTTTACTCCAGTGCTTTTGGACGCTTTTGCCGCCTCCGGGAATGCCTGAACAACGCCATGATCCGTTACAGCGAGAGCTTTGTGCCCCCATCTGCGCGCCGTTTTGAATGCTTCCGTCAGGTTTGTGATACCGTCCATCGTCGACATGCGCGTATGAAGATGAAGCTCTACACGCTTTGAATCACAGTCATCAGAACGCAGGATTCGGTCGCATATTTCAATAGAGTCTGTAAAGAACACCCGCTCGCCGGACTTCTTCGTACGTAGAGTCCCTTTTACTCTGATATTTCTAGCGGAAGAATCTACCGCTGACAACCAGTTGTTCAGACGAATCGACTGCCATTCCTCACGCAGTGAAACGGAACAGTAAACAGAATCCGTGAAATCTGTCAGATTGATTTGAAGTCTGCAATTCGGTTTCTTTCCTTCCCGTGTCCAGTCATCCCGAAGACTGACGGAAACGATCTGTCCTTCGAGAACGGCGGATGGCTGATCCGCATCGAGTTCACAGATATGTATTGTAGTCCTGTCCTTGATGGGCGGACCATACAGAACTCCGTTTTCCGGAAGCGGTGCTTCTGTGTCATTCTGCTTGGTCTTTTTCTTTACAGGCTCGACCGGTGCCGGACGGGATACTTCATAGTGAAAATCAGTTTTCCAACCGGAAAGCAGTTCCTTCAGAAGTTTTTCCCAGTTTTTCAATGCTTGTTCCGGAACTTGCTCAGGCTTCTTCTCACATCGGATATCAATCACGGAATCTGACCGATTCGCGCGTACGCTAACAATCCGAAGATGATCTTCGGATATTCCCGTACTCTCATAAATTCGTTTCAGTTCTTCCTTCATGATTGTTTCATAATCAGATTACTTATCTCTGATCTTCGAGCATCTGATTGGTAAGATCTACGAGCCGTTTCAGCATCGTATCATAGCTGCCGTTTTCGATAATAACGCCTTTCCTGAAAAGAACTCCCTTCCCATCACCAAAGGCTACGCCAAGATCAGCAGATCTGGCTTCCCCAGGTCCGTTCACCGCGCATCCCATAACAGCAATTTTCAGGTAGCCGGAATTATGCTTCACATGAGAGTCGACATATGATACAGCTTCTTCCACATTGCACCGCGTCCTTCCGCAGGTCGGACACGAAACGATGTCAACATCGTCCTTTCTGATGCCGATCGCCCGAAGAATCGATATGCCCGTCTCAACCTCATGGACAGGATCGCCGGTTAATGAAACTCTGATCGTGTCTCCGATCCCATCCAGGAGCAGCGCTCCGATGCCAGCGGAGGACTTGATGATCCCGCGGTCGGAAGGACCGGTCTCCGTAATACCGATATGCAGAGGATAATCCACGACAGAATGAATAAGCCTGTATGCGCCTACAGTGACAGGTACGCTGGTATGTTTCAGAGACAAGGCAATATCTTCAAAGCCGCACCTTTCCAGGATACGGATATGCCCGAGGGCACTTTCGACCATCGCTCCAGCGGGATCTTTCTGAAAGTCTTCAAGCAGATCCTTTTGCAGAGAGCCTCCGTTGACACCGATCCTGATCGGAACCCTATGTTCTCTGCAGCAGTCGACGACCATCCGGACCCGCGCCTCCGAGCCGATGTTTCCCGGATTGATCCGAAGCTTGTTTACACCGTTCTCAACCGCCTGGATTGCGAGACGGTAATCGAAATGGACATCTGCGACCAGCGGAATGTGGATCCGTTCTTTGATTTTCTTAACCGCCATTGCAGAATCATTGTCAAACACTGCAACACGAATGATATCACATCCGGCCTGCTCCAGTTTTTTGATCTGATCAACTGTCGCACCGACATCCCGAGTATCGGTATTACACATAGATTGTACCGAAACGGGAGCCCCTCCGCCGATCTGAACATTTCCTACCGAAATTTGCCTGGTCATGCCGGTCACCCCTTGAAACAGTTCATAAGATCCGTTACCATCAGAGTCGCAATCAAAGCGAGCAGCAGCATCATCCCGATAAAATGAACGAGACCCTCTTTTTCCGGGGGAACGGGTTTTCCTCTCAGTATCTCCAAAATTATAAAGATAATCCGTCCTCCGTCAAGCGCGGGAAAAGGCACCAGATTGACAACCGCGAAATTAACGGAGATCAGCGCGCCGAGGGCAAGGATCACATAGATGACATCTGAAATGCCAAACGCGCTTGCGGCTTCCATGCTTTCAGACATGATCGATACCGTACCGATCACGCCGGACATCTGGTTGATACAGGCTTTTCCGGTAAACAGGTCGAACAGAGCGGCATATACCTGACGGATCATATTCCAGCAGTAAGGGAAAGAACCCGTAAAGGCAGTCAGCACATTGTATTTGGTGTATCCGACTTTCCGGTACATCATTGACAGGCTGACGCCGAGACGGTTGTTGCCTGTTCTAATATCGCGGATGTCGGAAGCATGAACAACGATCGTCTCTCCACCGTCCGCTCTGATTTCGTGAATTGTTTCTGCACCTTGCACTGTCTCCTGCTCTGCCAGTGAAGCATTGCGGAGAACCGTTACGTCAACTTTTTCATCTCTGACAGCGTCGAAAAGCGATTTGAACCGGTCATAATCCGAAAACTCAGTCCCGTTCACGGCAAGAAGAATGTCACCTTCCTTCATGCCGGCTTCCTGTGCAGGGCTTTCCTGTTCGACCGCAGTCACAACGATGAACGTTTCGTTTCCGATCACGTTGCTCGTGCCGTATCCGAGGAGTATACAGAACGCGAGAACAAGTGCGGTCAGAAGGTTCATGAAAGGGCCGGCAAAAACGACTAAAAATCTCTGCCATACCGGTTTCCGGTTGAACGCTTTCCCGTCCTCTAAATCTTTATCCTCTCCGTAGAACTGGCAGGCTCCGCCGATCAAGAAAGCCCGAACAGTAAGATCCGTTTCTTTTCCTTTTTTGCGGAAAATCACCGGACCCATACCAATAGAAAACTCGGTTATACCGAAGCCAAACAGTTTTCCAACCAGAAAATGGCCCAGCTCATGTAATATGATCAGAACCGATAGCAGCAGTATCGCTAAAACGATGTACAATATAGAACTCATGAATTCGATAACCTTTTGTTTGTCATTTTAACATATGAACGAGACCATCTGTCCACAGCCATGATATCGTCGACTGAGGAGATCTCTTGCGGTTTGTAAGCATCAAGAGCCGTCTCTACATATCTTTCAATCTCATCAAAGCGGACAGCACCATTAAAATAAAGGGTCGCGGCCATTTCGTTCGCGCCATTAAATACGATCGGGTATCCATGTTCCTGACGGAGGGTCTCATACGCCATTCTGAGGGCTGGAAACCTCTCCCGGTCCGCGTCAAAGAATGACAGGCTGCCGCATGCGCTGAGGTCAAGCTGTCTGGCCGGTGAAATGATTCTTTCCGGATAAGTGAGCGCGTATTGAATCGGAAGTCTCATATCCGGTACCGCCATATTCGCAATTATAGATCCGTCTACAAACTCGACCATGGAATGTATGATGGACTGCGGATGAATCAGAACGTCAATATGATCCGCGTCAAATCCAAACAAGCGTGAAGCTTCTATGATCTCAAGCCCCTTATTGAACATGGTCGCTGAATCGAGTGTGATTTTTCTGCCCATGCTCCAGGTCGGATGCGAAAGGACCTGCTCCAACGAGACATTTTTCAGTTCTGCTCTGCTTTTTCTGAAAAAAGGTCCTCCGGATGCAGTAAGAATCAGTCGCTTTACGTCCTCTCTTCTTCCTCCCCGCAGACATTGAAAAACAGCACTCTGTTCGCTGTCGATCGGAAGAAACTCGGCATCATACTCTTTCGCGAGATGTGTCACAAAAGATCCCCCGCAGACAAGGCTTTCCTTATTTGCGATTGCAATACGCTTTGTATGCCGGATCGCATTAACGACAGGTCTCAGCGCAGCAAAACCTGAAATCGCAACAATCACAATGTCGCAGGGAACAGAAGAAAGCCGCTCCGAAGCATCTTCTCCGTACCACAATTCACTAATGCCTGGATAATCCCGCTGATTCAGAGGCTCCGAGCATGCAACGATGGACGGTTTCCATTGTCTAGCCTGTTCACGAAGCAGTTCCGAATCATGACCGGCGGAAATTCCTAACAGTTCAAACTGATCGGCGTGCATGGCAAGCACTTCCAGAGACTGCTTCCCGATAGAACCCGTACTGCCAAGAAGAATCACTCGCTGTTTCATCGCATCGGTTCCTCCGTGAGTTTCGAACCGGAACTCAATCCTCCGAATCTTCTTGAACGGCTCTCATATTCCTTCAGCGCTTTAATATAATCGTCTTTGGAAAAATCCGGCCAGTACGTATCCGTAAAATAGAGTTCTGCGTATGCAATCTGGTATAGTAAGAAATTGGAAATCCGCATTTCTCCGCTCGTTCGAATCAGAAGGTCCACCGGAGGAAGTCCTGATGTATACAGATAATTCTCGAAGTCCTCTTTCGTCGGCGTTCTTCCTTCCAGCATTGCTCTGTTTGAAGCAGCCTGCATGGCACGCACTATCTCGCTCTGTGAGCCGTAATTTAAGGCGATATTCAGCCTCAATCCATTATTGTGTGCCGTCCTGTCTTCCGCGCGTTTTACGGCTTCCTGAACGCTCGTAGGGAACCATGAAAGGTCTCCTATGCTTCTGATCCGCACATGATTTGAATCCAGTTCATCGATTTCACTTTTGAAGTACTCGATGAGAAGGGAACAAAGCACTCCGATCTCTTCGGCGGGACGTTTTTTATTCTCTGTTGAAAACGCATATACGGTCAGCGCATAGATTCCAGCATCTGATGAAAAGCGAATGATATCCCGCAGAGCGTTCACTCCCGCCCTGTGCCCGGCGCTTCTCATCATGCCTCTTGCTTTTGCCCACCGTCCGTTGCCGTCCATGATGATAGCAACATGCTTAGGAAGCAAACCCTTCCTTAGCCCCATCGATACTAATTCTGTTTCTGAATACTTCATTATTTTCCTATTTTCAGAAGAGAACGACGTCCCGTTGCTTCCAGCGTTAATACGTTAAGAGGGTGCAAAGCTTTCACTCTGCACCTTCCGAATGAAATTCAGCATCTGTCTGGAACCTTGCCCATGTAATGCGGATCACGCTGTCAAGTTCTTCTGCTTTCACGACCCGTTTATCGTTTCCTGCCGAACCTTTCCGACTGGAGATCTCAATCTTCTCGATTCTCTTCCCCAGCGGCCGCAGTCTCTTAACGGCAATATCGAGCGGCAGCCCTAATACGTTCATCAAACGGAAAGTATCTCCTTTTCCTTCATCGAAAGAATCGTATCGATTTCTTTAATAAAATCATCGGTCTGCTTCTGCAGCTTCGTTTCAAGCTGCTTCTGATCGTCTTCCGTCAGTTCTCCGTCTTTTTTCTGCTTTTTAATTGTTTCCATGGAATCGCGGCGAATGGAACGGATGGCAACTTTGCTCTCCTCTCCTTTTTTACGGACTGTTTTTACAAGATCCTTCCTGCGTTCCTCAGTCAGTTCCGGGAAGATCAGGCGGATCACTTTTCCATCGTTCGCGGGATTGATACCCAGATCGGATTTCTGGATTGCCTTTTCGACCGCACCGATCATTTTGGTGTCCCAAAGAGCGATGATCAGCATTCTGGGCTCCGGAACGGAAATATTGCCCAACTGGTTGATTGGAGTCATCGATCCATAATAATCTACCATGATCCGATCAAGAACCTGGGCATTTGCTCTGCCGGCGCGAAGACTTGAAAGCTCTGATTTCAAGACATTGATTGTTTTATTCATTCTTTCTTTCGTTTCATCCAGTATTTCTTTCGGCATTTTGAGACACCTCCTGTGAATATAGTCGTGATATGGTGTGATGCGGATCGATTATTCAGAATCGATCCTGGTTCCTACCGGCTCGCCGTTTGCGATCCGGTGTATCTCTTTCAGTGCAAAGACTAGGATCGGCATTTTTTGCTCTCTGCACAGTGTGATTGCAGTCAGATCGGTTGCTTTCAGATCCTGCTCAAGGACTTGCTGGTAAGATAGATGATCATATTTGATTGCGTCCGGATTCGTTCTGGGATCCGCGGAATAAACCGCGTCGACGTTTTTCGCCAGCAAAAGCGCTTCCGCCTGTATCTCCAAAGCCCGGAGCGCAGCAGCAGTATCCGTTGAAAAATAAGGGCATCCTGAGCCGGCAGCGAACAGAACGACCTTGCCGCTGTTCAAAGCTTCGACGGCGCCTCTTGCCGTGAACTCATCACAGAATCTGTTCATTGCAACAGCGCTCATAACGACCGCCGGAACGCCGATGCGAATCAGGCAGTCCTGCAGCGCAAGAGAATTGATCGCAGTCGCAAGCATTCCCATGTTATCCATGCGGGATCTGTCCTGCGCGACAGTATCTCTTCCACGCATGATATTCCCGCCTCCGGTCACAATACCGATCTGGATACCGGCATCATACAGGAGTTTGATATCTTCCGCAGTCTGTTCAATCTTCTCAAAGTTCACCGGTCTATCTTTCGTGGAAAGCGCTTCCCCGCTGATTTTCAGCAATACTCGTTTATACATGACAGACCTCCATTTTTATTTTACAAGTATAGCATATCCTTTTTGAAAAGAAAAGTGCTAAAAGAGGAACCCTCATCCATATCCGTTCTCAGGAATGCCGCATCTATTGACATCAAGACGTGGCTTTGGTACGCTTTCATTGAACGTTACAAGCGGAGGTGTGCAGCAGACCATGACAATCCAGGAGCAATTACAGCGATTCATCCCCTGCGATGAGCAGGAAACAGCTGATCTCGGGCTGATTCTGGATGCACTATATAAGTATCCCGATATCTTCGAACGTTCCAATCAGGTCATGCATATGACAGCATCTTCCTGGATCATAAATCCGTCCCGTGAAAAAGTACTGATGATCTATCACAATATCTACGATTCCTGGGCATGGACAGGAGGCCATGCCGACGGAGAGAGAGATCTTTGCTTGGTCGCTGAGCGAGAAGCGAGAGAAGAAACAGGACTGTCTGATCTTAATCTGCTGCTGCCCGATCCGATTTCAGTTGAGATCCTGACCGTAAACTCTCACATCAAGCATGGGTGTTTTGTACCGTCGCATCTGCACCTGAATGTGACTTATCTGTTCATGGCAAATGATCAGCAGGCCATAAGAGCCAAGACCGACGAGAATAAGGCTGTCGCATGGCTCGGGCTGGACGATGCCGTCAAGGCATGCAGTGAACCGTGGATGCGTCCTATCTATGCTAAACTGAACCGAAAAGTTTTAGATCTGAATCGATAAAATAATCCCTCCTGAAGAGGGATTATTTCTTATTCGGGCTATGATTTATGATTTTTGAAATACTCCTCGATGTAATACCGCATAATCGCTTTACGGGTCACGATTCCTATGAACATTCCACGGTCATCTACAACAGGCACGAAATTCTGATTTAACGCTGTCCGCAGCAGATCTTCCAGTCCGGTCATTACTGTAACCGGCGGATTGAAATCAGTCCGCATTACCGATGTCAGCGGGATGGTCTCCCATTCTTTCGAGTTTTCAGTATTCAGGACGCCGCGCAGCAGGTCTCCTTCCGAAACGCTTCCGCAATAGTATCCCTGTTCATCTATTACGGGAACCGCCGCTCTGCCCGATGCTCTGAGTTTCTCAATTGCCTGCCGAAGCGTGAAATCCTTATCCAGCACGCAAACATCACATTTTGGTGTCAGAAAAAACAGAAGATTCATAACTGCTCCTCTCTGATTCTGACACAATTATACATGTTTCTTACATTTCGCGCAATGCGGAAGGAAGAAATGTCACGGTAATGTTACAAAGCTAAGCCGGAAGGATAATCCCGCCCTCCGAACGGATATCCAGTACATGGCAGGAACCGTTGCCAAGGATACGGTCCATTTCAGTCTGAAAACAATCCAGGCGGGTCAACGGTACAAACGCCTGTATTGTGCCTGCAAATCCTCCGCCGTGCACGCGGTATGCGCCTTCACCTGCGAGAAGACGGTCCGCACATGCCAATGCGACCGCCATATGCTGGTTGCGCTTTTCTCCTGCAGCGACAACATTCTGCAGAAGATTCCATGACGATCTTCCTGACTCATTCACAACATTCAGGAAAGGCCGGATATCGTTATTTCTTAAGCTGTTGATTTCCTGATCCACACGTCTGTTCTCTGCAAAGAAATGCATTGCGCGGAGAACTGCACGGTCACCGCATTCTTTTCTTGCTTCGCAGATATGCATCATAAACTCATCCTCGTCCACATCGCGAAGAAACTCCTTGCCAAACAAACGCGCAACACTGTTCATTTCAAACGGGATTGCAGCGTATTCGTCTGTCAGGTTCGCGTGATCAGCGCCGGAATCAATGATGCATAGCGCATATCCATGTTGCCGGAAACTGAAGTTGATCTTTTGAATCTTGGGCTGCTCGTACTTGAAATCGATCCCGATAATCCCTCCGACCGAAGATGCCATCTGGTCCATCAGTCCGCATGGTTTCCCGAAATGAGCATTCTCCGCATACTGTGAAAATATCGCAATATCAACATCTGATGCTGAGTCATTTGCATACAGATGATTGATCACATTTCCTATCATGACTTCAAATGCGGCTGAACTGGACAAGCCGCTTCCGGGAAGAACCGTTGACGTTGCCACAGCGTCGAAACCGGTATCGATCCTGTGTCCCAGTCGGGTGAATTTATCGCAGATTCCGCGAATCAAAGAAGATGTTTTGCCGTAATCTTCAGGTTTTACCGATAAATCGTCCAGAGATATGCATAACGGCGCGTATCCTTCCGAAAGCACCCGGATTTCTTTCCGGCCGTTCTTCGCAACGGCTGATTCCGTAACAAGATTCACAGCAGCAGCAAGAACGCAGCCATGCTGATGATCCGTATGATTACCGCCGATTTCAGTCCTTCCAGGCGCAGCCGCGTAAAACTCGGGCTCCCTTCCGAATGCTTCTATAAAGCGATCGCGAAGTTTCTGTGTATCCATCCGATTCCTCCGATTCATTTATTCTGTAATCTTATCATACTCCGCGTAAACAAGCGAGTCAATGAAAAAAGGCACGAAAAAAGAGAGCCAAGGAAATGACTCTCTTTTCAATGGATCCCGGCAGCTGCCTATCTTCCCGGGCCGTCTCCAGCCAAGTATTGTCGGTGTATGTGAGCTTAACTTCTGTGTTCGGAATGGAAACAGGTGGATCCTCACAGCTTAACCACCGGAAATGTGTGCTGCTCCAAGCAGCTTGAAAACCGCATAGTCCGT
>JAEEGL015770206.1_pt1 | contig 132868 bp, 120 predicted proteins | sample 9134231 | NCBI WGS metagenome assembly JAEEGL01 (sample SAMN16246548, study PRJNA631951) | gut metagenome | biome: gut microbiome; feature: rumen; material: fiber-attached | host: Bos | place: Iran: Karaj | collected 2018-10 | reverse complement strand
CCTCCAGCAGCGAGTGTAAAAGTAACAACAAGAACAAATGATACAAACTTCGGAGACGCAAATAAAGCGAGTGAAGAAGTAGAAGTAGTAAACAGATTAACAGGTATTTTATATACAAATACATTCTATGTACCTGAATAATGAAAAAGATATTAATTAAATTAATTAAAGTTTATCAAAGAATGCCTCTTGCTAGTCATAGTAATTGCAAATTTATACCTAGTTGTTCAAATTATGCAATAGATGCATTGAATAAGTATGGGGCACTTAAAGGTTCTTGGTTAGCTTTTAAACGAATTTTAAGGTGTAATCCTTTTAATAAGGGTGGGTATGATCCAGTAAGATGATACCCATCTTTTTTATTTTGTGTTATAATATGTTTGTTTGCGGAAGTGATATTATGAAAAAAGTATTAGTTTTATTAATAATTTGCTTAGTATGTATATTAGGTTGTACAGGGTGTAGTAAAAAAGAAGAAAAGATTGATGGGCAAGTTGTATTTACATTATTTTATGGAGATACATGTCCTCACTGTAAGGAACTTGAAGAATTTATTGATTCACTAGATGATAAGACTAAAGAAAAATTTGTTCTTAAAACTTATGAAGTATATAATGATTTTGGTAATAATGCTCTAAAAAATAAAACAGCTAAAAAATATGATATTAGTTGTGAAGGAGTACCTTGTTATTTTATTGGAGAAAAAGGATTTTATGGATATTCAGCAGCATTCAATGAAAGAATAAAAAAAGCTATTGAAGAAGAATATCAAAATAAACATTTTGCTAATCAAGTTGAAGAATAGATAACTGCAGTCTTACTGCAGTTTTTAATTGTTTTTTAATTGTTTATAAACTATAATTTAAATGTGGTGATTTTATGCTTAAAATTAAGAAATTAAATGTTTCTATAGGTGATAAAGAAATATTAAAAGATTTTAATTTAGATATAGATGATGGAACTATTGTTGCTTTAATGGGACCAAATGGTATAGGTAAAAGTACAATATGTAAAGTTATTATGGGTGATACAAATTATACAATTAATAGTGGAAGTATTACTTATAATAATGAGGATTTATTAAGTATGGATACTGTTCAAAGAAGTAGAAAAGGTATATATTTATTAAATCAAAATCCAATTGAAATTGAAGGTGTATCTAATGCTGAAATGTTAAGAAGTGCATTAGAGGAAAAAACGGGTGAACATATTTCATTTTTTCAATTTAATAAAGAAATAACAAAGATATGTGAGAAGTTAGAAATACCTACATCATTTATTCATAGAGGTATTAATGAAGGAATGAGTGGGGGAGAAAAGAAAAAAAATGAATTATTACATTTATATATGCTTAAACCTAATTTAGTATTATTAGATGAATTAGATAGTGGATTAGATGTTGATAGTTTAAAAGTAATAGCAAGTAATTTAAAAGAGTATATGAATCCAAATGTATCAATGTTAATAATTACACATCATACTTCAATATTAGAGTATTTAAAGCCTGATAAAGTATGTGTAATGAAAAATGGTACAATAGTTAAAGAAGGAGATGCTTCTTTAGCAGATTATATTGAAAATAATGGATATAGCTTAGAAGTAAGTGAGTAATAATATGAAGACTATAAAATTTAATGGAGAGGATATTATTACTTTGGATGATCTTGAAGAAGTTAAAGTAGAAGTCGAAGGTATTAATAATAAATTATTTATTGTTAATAATTCTAAATCTATGAATATTAATATTGAAATAAAACCTTATTCAGAATTAATAGTATTAGATTTTAATCTAAATAATAAAAGACAAATAATGGAAATTGTTCATGATCATGATTCTAAGTTTGAATATTATAATGGATTTAGAACAGATGGTGAATATAATTTAAGTTATAAAGCTATCATTAATGGAGATAATAATGAAAATAATATTCATTTAAGAGGAGTAAGTTTAGATAATAATTATATTAGTGTAGATGCTGTAATAAAAGAACATACAAAAGGTAATGTAATAAATGAAGATTTAAGAATATTAAATCTTGGAGGACATGCTTATGTTAGTCCAATGTTACATGTAAGTACTTTAGATGTTATTGCTAACCATAATACAGCAGTTTCAAATATTAGAGAAGATGAATTATTTTATTTAATGAGCAAAGGAGTATCTAGAGATAAATGTGTAGAATTAATATCTGATGGATACTTATATGGTTTATTTAAGAAAGAAGAAGATTTTTATAAAAGAATTATAGGAGGGTAGTTATGAATAGAGAAGATTTCCCAATGTTAGAGAAAGATATTATATATCTTGATAATGGGGCTACAACTTTAAAACCTAAATGTGTAATAGATGCTATGAATGATTATTATATGAATTATAGTGCTAATGCACATAGAGGAGATTATGATATTAGTTATAAAGTAGATGTAGCATATGAAAATACAAGAGAATTAGTAGCTAATTTTATTAATGCAGATACTAAAGAAATAGTATTTACTTCGGGATGTACAGATTCTTTAAATATAGTTGCTAACGGATTTGTTAGAAATATATTAAAAGAAAATGATGAAATATTAATATCTTTATCAGAACATGCTAGTAATGTCCTTCCGTGGTTTAAAATAGGTAAAGATTTAGGGGTTAGAGTTAATTATATTGAATTAGATGATAAATTACATATAACAATGGATAATGTTAAAAAAGCAATAACTAATAATACTAAAGTTATTAGTTTGGCAGGTATTACAAATGTAGTTGGAGATATTAGACCTATTAAAGAAATAGTTAAATATGCTCATGAACATAATATATATGTAATTGTAGATGGAGCACAAAGTGTTCCACATATTAAAGTAGATGTTAAAGATTTAGATTGTGATTTCTTATGTTTTTCTGGTCATAAAATGTGTGGACCAACAGGAGTTGGAGTATTATATGGAAAACATGAATTGTTAGATCAAGTAGAACCTACTAGATTAGGTGGAGGAATGAACGAATCTTTTGATACAATTGACGAAGTGTATTTAAAAGAATTACCTACTAGATTAGAAGCAGGTACACCTAATATAGCTGGAGTTATAGGTTTGGGTGAAACTATTAAATACTTAAATAATATAGGTATGGATAAAATACATCAAAAAGAAGTCGAATTAAAAACATATTTAGTTAATAAATTAAATGGGTTACCACATGTTAAAATAGTTAATGAAGCGTGTGAAAGTGGTGTCTTAGCATTTAATATAGATGATATATTTGCTCAAGATGTAGCATATTATTTAAATAAATATAATATATGTGTTAGAGCAGGTAATCATTGTGCAAAAATACTTAAGAATGCTATAGGTATTAAGAATACAGTTAGAGTAAGTTTATATTTTTATAATACTTATGAAGAAATAGATAAACTTGTAGAATTATTAAGAGATAAAGATAAAATAGTAAAAGAGATGATTTAATGGATAGTAATGATAAAAGAGAAATAATATTAGATAATTATTCACATCCATATCATAAATCACATGAAGATGTGGAAGGATATGTTAAAGTAAATTCAAATAATGAATCATGTATTGATAATATTGATTTATATATTAAATTTGAAGGAAATAATATAAGTGATATTAAATTTGATGGAGAAGCATGTGCTATATCTACGGCATCAACCTCTATTATGATAAAGAATATGATTGGTATGAATGTTAATGAAGCTTTAAACTATATTAAAAACTTTAGATATATGCTAGAAGAAGAACCTTATGAAGATACAGATTTTAATGAAGCTATAGTTTTTGATGAAACTTATAAACAAGGAAATAGAAAAACATGTGTTACATTACCATATGTAGGTATTGAAAAAGTGTTAAATGATTATATTAATAAAGAGTAAAATAGTGTTATTTTACTTTTTTTATTGTGTAAAGTGATATATAATTAAAATAGGTAATAATAGGTAAAAGGGTGTTAATTATGAAAGATAGATTAATTAAGTTACTATGTGTCTTTTTAATTTTAATTTCATTAACTGGCTGTGTACGTTACGAATCACGTATGAATATAACAGCTAAAAAGAGTATGACTTATTCATTTACTTATGCAGTAGATAAAAAGTTAGCACCTAAACCAGTAGTAGCAAATGATATTTTAGAAAGGTATATGAATGCTGGATTCGATGTTAAAGATTTCGATGATGGTAATTATATAGGACATACTTTTACTGCTCATATTGGTAATATAGATACTATTAGTTCAATCGCTGGAGCAGAATATAATTTATTATATTTAGATCCAGATAGTCCTGAAAGTTTTAGTAATAGTAGTCAAAATAAACCTATATTATTTAAAAAGAAAGATGATATACAGCAAACGATATATACCGCTGGGTTTGTATTTGATTTGAATAAAACATCTTTTGGTTCAATAAAAGATCTTATTGAACAAGCAAAAGCTAAAAATATTACAAATGATTTTGAAAACAATGGAGTATCGCCATTTGTGTTTACGCTGATGGTTACGGTTCCATATAATATTGTTGGTAGTAATAATGCGACATCAATAACAGGTAAAACACTCCGATGGGATTTAAGTGATTTTATTAATAAACCTGATGATAAAACAGATAAACGTAATAGTTACTGGCAATATCAGAAAATGGGAGATGCTGCGTCGGTATTTGAGGTTGAGACGACAACAACAGCACCTAAACTTGAAGATTCAATAGTTGGGGCTGTGTATGCTAAGTCAACGACAACAAAGAGTACGACGACGACAACGACAACGGAAGCAGTAACAACAACGACAACAAAAGAAGTAGAGATTGGAACAGCAGATAATCCATTTACAACTGAAAAAGAAGGTAATGATGAAGATTCTTCTTATCGTAGAAATATTTATTTTTCTTTCGATATACCTAACAAAACCTTTTATTACTTATCTATAGGAATTGCGTCTTCATTTATCTTATTAGTTTTTTGGGGTATATTTGTAACAATAAGAAGAAATAAAAGAAAGACAGCTATAGATACTGGTAGAACATCAGTAACAGTTGTTAAAAAAGGAAAGAATAATAAAATATTAAAAGGTAAGTTAGTGATTCCACCAGAAGGATCTGTACCTGTAGAAACACCACCAGTTGTACCAGATACAAGTGGAGGAGAACAGGTAACAAGTGTTCAGCCAGTTACGGCTGTTCCGGAGACGGTGGTACAACCACAAACAAGTGAAAATAATGAATTAACTAGTGATATACAAATGCAAGCATTTGGAGGAGGACCAATTATGAATAATCAAGTAGAAACACCAATTACACCAGTTGCCCCAGCACAACCTGTGGCACCTGTAGAAATGACAGGAGTACCAGTACAACAACCAGTAGTACAACAACCGGTAGTTGCACCAGTACCTACACCTGAGGTAGTAGCTCAACCAGTTATGGCTGCTCCAGTAGAACAACCTATAGTGGAAACACCATTAGCACCTGTTCCAGAGACACCAGTTCAACAAGCTGTACCTATGGCACCAGTTGCTGAAGTAGTAGAAACACCAATAGTAGAGGCACCTATGGCACCAGTGGAAACACCAGTAGTTGCAGTGCCAACAGCTGAAGCTACACCAGTAGTAGAAGCACCAGTAGTGGCTGCACCTGTAGTTCCAGAGGCACCAGTAGCAGCACCTGTTGTAGAGACTCCAATAGTAGAGGCACCAATTACAGAAACTCCAATGGTAGCAGAACCGGTAGCAGCTCAATCGGCAGAAACTCCAGTTGTAAATGAACCAGAAGTGGCTCCAGTAGTAGTTGCTCCAGCAATAGAAACACCAGTTGTAGCAGAACCAGTTGATGCACCTGTTTTTGAAGAACCAAAACAAGTTGAACATGGAGAATTAACTGAGCAAGCATTAGAAACTGATACCGAAGCACCAGAGAATAAAGAGTTAGAAGCAGAAACAATCGTTGATGTAACACCAGTTACGTTAGATGATTTAGATAATTTAGTAGCACAAGCTAATGAAGTTATTGCTAGTCCAATAGCACAAGTAGATCTTCCAGTAGTTCCACAAGCAGTATCTGTTGATGATACTCCAGATGAACCTGTAAGTGAACCACTTCCTGAAGAACCAATTACTGCAAGACCTGCTGAAACTGTTGTAGAGACACCTTTATCTGAGCCATCAATTAGTGAGGCTCCTGGAGCTCCTGAACCTGTAATTCCAGAAACTCCGGTTCAAGAAGCAGTTGCTATGCAAATGGGTAATCCATTACCAGCAGCAGTAGAAACACCAGTTGCTGAAGTAGTAGAAACACCAATTGCAGAAACACCGGTTATAGAAACACCAGTAGTTCCTGAACCAGCACCAGTTGTAGATGCACCGGTAGTTGAAACTCCAGTTGTACCAATGCCTGAAGTTCCAGTACAACCAGTTGTAGCTCAACCAGTTGTTCAAGAACAACCTGTTCAACAAGTACAAACAGTACAAACTGTACCTGTTCAACCACATGTTGTTAAAACAGTACAAGTTGTTAGAACAGTTCCAGTTGGAAATCCAAATAATCCAAACAATAATATATAAAAGGCTATATGCCTTTTTTATTTTGGTGTTTAGTTGACTTTTTAGTAGTAATATTCTAAAATATTAAGTGTAAGAAGGGTGAATTTTATGTATGATGAAAAACTATTTTTAACACCACAAGAAATTTTGGATAAAGAATTCAAGACTGATACTATGGGGTATAGACCTCAAGAAGTTGATGGTTTCTTAGATATGGTTATAAGAGATTACAATGAATTCATCAATAAAATTAATAGATTACAACGTGAAAATAAAGAGTTACAAGATGATAAAGCTAAACTTTTACAAGAAAATAGAAAGTTAAGAAGTATCATTGAGTCTGCGAAAGATAGCACAACTGGTGCTTCTTATAATAACGTTGATTTATTAAGACGTATTAGTAACTTAGAGAAAGTTGTATACGGAAAAGATTCAGAATAACATTACGGTAAACGCGGCATACTAGATATGTTGAGGAAAGTCCATGCTCGCATAGTCTGTGATGACTATAGTGTTTGTGCTAAGGGAACTAATAACCTTAGGTAGTAGTAATACTAACGGCTCTTGAAAGACCTGAAATGGTTAAGTAAAGTATAAAAGTGCCAAAGAGACGAGAATCCCGGAAACGGAGGAAGTGGAACGAGGTAAACCCCACAAGCGAGAAATCCAAATTTGGTAGGAGAGTCCTTACGAACGAATGCTAAGGGAGTAAGGGACTGAGTAATCAGTAGATAAATGTTTACCACCTATTTATAGGGACAAAACATGGCTTATGTGATGTTATTTTTTTTTACTAATTAAGGATGTGATGCTTTTTGGTTGAAACGGGAGAAGCACTAAGAAGAACAAGAGAATCTTCAGGATTATCTTTAGAAGAGGTAAGTGAAGATTTGAATATTCCAGCGATAACTTTAGAACAAATAGAGGCAGGATCTTATGGTTCATTTAATGATATATATGAATTAAAGAAAATGATATTAGATTATGCAAAGTATTTAGGATTAAATACGGATGTAATAATTAATAAGTTTAATGAATATATGTTTGATACAACTAGTAAGATATCGTTAGATGAAATAGAAAAGATTATAAAAGAAAAACAAAAAGAGGAAGTTGATGAAGATCGTATATGTTCACCATATACAATGAATATATCGAGAGAAAGACCACTTCCATATTTAATAGCTGGTATTATAATAGTAATATTAGTAATAGTTGTTGTATTATGGAGTTTAAAAACAGTTACAACTAATAGTTTAACAACTAGAACTACATTATTTATTAATCAATTAGAAGGAGATATAAATTATGAATTTACCAAATAAAATTACAATGTGTAGAATATTTTTATCAATAGTATTATTAATTATGTTAGTAATACCTTATGAAGCATTAAAGATTACAGTTCCGGATATAGCAGTAGGATCTACAAGTGTTAGTATTCCTTTAACATATTTAATTGGAGGAGTAATATTCTTAGTAGCATCTTTAACAGATACATTAGATGGTTATATTGCTAGAAGTCGTAATTTAGTTACAGATTTTGGTAAAGTAATGGATGCTATTGCTGATAAAGTATTAGTTAATGGTGTATTAATTGTATTAGCTTGTGATAACCAACTTTCACCAATTGTACCAGTTGTAATTATAACTAGAGATATATTTGTAGATTCAATTAAAATGGTTGCTGGATCAAAGGGAAAAGCCGTTGGTGCTTCAATATTAGGAAAAATAAAAACAATATGTATGATGTGCGGTTTAACTTTATTATTCTTCCAAAATATACCATTTGAATTTATTAATATTGCTGGTCATTCATTAGATGTAGCATCAGGTTTAGTTTATATAGCTATGATTTTATCTATAGTATCAGGTATTCAATATTATTCAGTTAATAAAGAGTTTTTTAAAGAAAAATAATAGTGAGAAATCACTATTTTTTTATTGCAATAATAATACTTTTTTAGTATTATATAATGTCATTGAGGGGGTATTGTATATGAACGATACAATAGTAAGCCAACCTAACGATTATGTAGTATTGGAATTTACACCAATTGATATGGGTAATAACTCATTTGTTTTAAGAGGAGAAGGAGTTTTATTAGGTAAGATTACTTCTTCAGGTTTATTTGTATCTGAAGATAGAACTAAAAAATTACCTTTATTAGAAGATGAAGCCTCATTGGAAAAGAAACGTGTATATGCTTTTCCTATTTCTCTTGAAGAATTAAAGAAAGAATTCCGTGATGATAATATAGATAATTTATTAACTTCTTATTATACAAAAGTTAATCAAAATATGCTTATTGGATTAAAAGAAAAAGGTAAAGTAACAATATTTTCTAAGAGCTATGGAGAATTAGCTCCAGGTATGGGTGGAGTATTATTTAAGAAAAGAGATAATAATGTAAAACCTGTTATTTCTTTAGCACCAATGTTAGCTGATAGTCCAAAAACACAATTAGCTAAAGATTTAGCTCATATAGATAATATTGATTTAGAGAATTATTTAAAAGAAAGAATATTTAATAATGATGATAATATTGAAGATATAGTTACAACAATTGTTAGTAATTATGCAGCAACAGATGCAGAAGATGTTGAAGCAATATTAGCATTAGGACCTACAGGTTCTGGTAAGACAAGAACTTTTGAATTAATATCACAATATTTAGGAGTACCTTTGACAATATATGATTGTAACTCATTAACTAGTGCTGGTTATGTAGGTAAAGATATAGATGATATTTTATTAGCAGCGTTTAATAATTCTGGTAAAGATATCAATGTAGCACAAAAGTCTATCGTTGTATTAGATGAGATAGATAAATTAGCTAGTAGAGGATTAGATGTTAAAGATTCTAGTGTTCAATTTGCGTTATTAAAATTATTAGATGGTTATAGATATAGTGTTGCACCATCAAGAAATGCTAAACCAATTGAAATAGATAGTTCATATATGACTTTTGTTGGTTTAGGAGCATTCCCTGATATATATAATGCCAAGAAAAAAACTTCTGGTGGTAGTAAAATAGGATTTGCTACGGCAGTAGAAGTAAAAAAGAGTGAAGACCAACATGTAGAAATAACGGAAGATGATATAGTAAAACACGGTGGATTATTAGCTGAATTAGTAGGTAGATTTTCTAATCAAATAGTATTCCCTAAATTAACTGAAGAAGATATAAGAAATATTATATTACATTCAAAAGATAGTTATTTCTTAAGAAAAATAGATAGATTTGAAAGACTATTTAATACAACAGTTAGTTACGATGATGATTTTATTGATGCTTTAGTTCAAGGAGCTTATGCTAAGAATGTTGGTGGTAGAAGTATTAAGAAAATGGTTGCTTATACTTTCAAGAAGGCTGACAGAGCAGTATTAAGTTTAGATAGAGAGAAACCTAAAGTATTAAGATTAACTAGAGAAACAGTTACTGATAATAGTAGATTTAGTTTATAAAAAGATAGAAATATCTTTTTTATTCTGGATACATATTATATAATAAGAGAGAAAGAGAGAAGGTATTTACTCATGGGAAGAGCTTATGAAGTAAGAAAAGCTAGTATTCAAAAAACAGGAGCTGCGAAAGCAAAATTATATAGTACTTTTGCAAAAGAAATAACAAAAGCAGCTAAAGGGAATCCTGAATTAGATACAAATGTTAATTTAAGAAGAGTAGTAGAAAAGGCTAAACATCAACAAGTACCTAGTGATATTATCAATAGAGCTATTGAAAAAGCTAAAGGTGGAGCTGGAGATGATTATCAAGAATTAACTTATGAAGGATTTGGACCTGGATCTAGCACATTAATTATTAAATGTTTAACAGACAATGTTAATAGAACAGTATCTTTTGTAAGAGAAGCTTTTAATAAGTGTCATAAATCTTTAGGAGTATCAAATTCTGTATCATATAATTATGATTATCAAGCAGTAATAGCATTTATGTACGCTGATAGTGATTCTATATTTGAAAAATTATTAGATGAAGGAATTGAAATAGTAGATTTAGAAAGTGAAGATGGGGAAGTAATTATAACTGCTAAACCAGGAGATGTTTCTAAAATAAAAGATATTATTGAAGCTATAATTCCAAATGTTGAATATACAGTAGATGAAATAGGTTGGTATGCTAAAGAATTAACGACTCTTGAGGGAGAAGATTTAGAAATATTTAATAGATTATTAGGTATGTTAGAAGATATTGATGATGTAACTAATGTATATCATAATGTTGATTTAGGAGAATAATATTCTCCTTTTTCTTTTTATTTTCACAAATATATTTTATTATAATAACTGATGGAGGTGCTCTATGCGAATATTAATATGCGATGATGAGGAATTAATAAGAACAGTAATTGTTGATTATGCTGAAAGTGAAGGATATACATGTGATCAAGCTTGCGATGGTAATGAAGCTTTTGATTTATGTTTAGAAAACAAATATGATTTAATTATTATGGATATTATGATGCCTCATAAAGATGGGTTTACAGCGGTTAAGGAAATAAGAGAGATATCAGATGCACCAGTTATTATGTTATCCGCTAGAACACAAGAAATAGATAAATTACAAGGATTTGAATTAGGTATAGATGATTATGTAACTAAACCATTTAGTCCAAAGGAATTAATGGCTAGAATAAAGGCAGTTACAAAGAGAAATAAATCAGAAGATTTATTAGTAGCTGGTAATATAGTATTAAATAAGTTAAGTTACCAAGTTATGATAGATAATCAAGTAGTAGAAATGACACATACACAATTTAAATTATTACAATTATTTATTGAGAATCCAAATATAGCTTTATCAAGAGATAGAATTATTGAAAGTATATGGGGATATGATTATGAAGCTGATGATAGAACTATAGATGCTCATATTAAACTATTAAGAAGTAAATTAGGAAAATATAGAAATTCAATTAAGACTATTAGAAAGGTTGGATATAAGTTTGAATATGTGGAAGAGAAATAGTTTATCATTAAAAACATTATTCTCTTTCTTATTATTTGCTTTTTTTATCTTAGTTTTAGTATGGTTTACACAGGTTGAATTCTTTGGTATAGCTTATGAGAGATATCAAATAAAGAATATAAAAAGTGTTGCCGATAAAATATATGAATTAGATTTTGATACGAGTTTTAAATCATCATTAGAAAGTTTAGCTTATGAAAATGATATATGTCTAGAATATATATCTAATACATATGTTAGTGTTAATTATAATAATCGTCGTAATGGTTGTGTATTAGGACATAATATTAAGGTGGTTAATGATTATAAGAAAGAATTAAAAACTGGTAATTTAGATTTTTTAGAAATAGAAATGCCTAAGAGTAATTATAAGAGTATATTATATAAAGTTGATTTAGGAGATAAAGGAACAATATTTCTTAATACAACTTTAGAGGATATATCTCCAGCAACTAAATTATTAAAAGAACAATTAGTATATATAACAATTATGTTAGCTTGTTTATCAATACTTATATCAGCTTTTTTAGCAAGAAGAATTAATAAACCTATATTAGCTATAACAACAAAAGCAAAAGAGTTAGGAAAGGGTAATTATGATGTAGTATTTGATAAATCAAATATAGCAGAGTTAGATGAATTGTCGGATGTATTAACAGTAGCAGCATCAGAAATGAATAAGACAGATACATTGAAAAGAGATTTAATAGCTAATGTATCACATGATTTAAAAACACCTTTGACAATGATTAGAGCGTATGCGGAGAAGGTAAGAGATTTAACTTATAATAATGATGAAAAAAGAGAAAAAGATTTAAATGTTATTATTGAGGAAACTGATAGATTAAATATATTAGTTAACGATTTATTAGATTTAAATAAACTACAACAAAATGCTGAAAGATTAAATAAAGAAAAATATGATTTAGTCGAAGAAGTTAAAGAAATAATTAAAAGATATGATATTTTAGTAGAGAATGATGGATATAAATTTGTATTAGATTTACCAAAAGTAGCTATTATTAACGCAGATAAATCAAAGATGAATCAGGTAATATATAATTTAATTAATAATGCTGTAGAACATACAGGTGATGATTTAACAGTAAAAGTATCTATTAAGTTAAATAGAGGATATTATACGATTAGTATTACGGATTCAGGTAAAGGATTAACTGAAGAAGAAAAAGTATTAGTATGGAATAAATATTATAAGAAAGAAAAGAATCATAAGCGTAATATTGTTGGTTCGGGTATTGGTTTATCAATAGTTAAAGAAATATTAGAAAAACATAATTGTGAATATGGTATAGATAGTGAATTAGGAAAGTATACAACATTTTACTTTAAATTTAAAAATAATAAATAATTTCACATAATATTCATAGGGTTTTCACATTTGAAGTGTATCATTAAAAATGAAAAAGGAAGATATGTAATAAAAATTAATCCTATGCAACGATAAAAAAACATATAAACTCAAACTCACACTTTTAATCGTTCCTTTTTCCATTAAATTAAAGAAGATGCTTGTGCATCTTTTTTTCTTGATAAAATGAAGAAAAAAGACGTTTTTTCTTGCATATATATTAAGTATAGTGATACAATTTATTTGTAGCATAAACAAGGAGAAAATGGTTATGAATAGTGGAAAAGGCAATATAATTTTGTTAACAGTTATTTCAGTTGCAACTTTGCTAGTATCAGTTATGGGAACATCAAGTTTATTGTTTTCTTTATCTACGGATAGGCATAGTTCAGAAGTTGTTGATAGTGTAGGTAGTTTATCATCAAGTTGTAATAGTGGAATGGTTTCTGCGAATATTGGTGATGCAACTATAGGAGGATCTAATTATAATCCAGGTGATGTAATTGCGAAAAAAACAGTTACTATTTCAGCTGCTTCGATTAATAGTGAGAATTTAAGTTATGAAATAGATTTATATGTTAAGAATAATACTTATAGTAATGGAGCGTTAGTTTATTCAATTACACAAAATAATACAAATGGTATTAAGGGTAAACTAATTCCAGTTGCTAATAATGTTGCAATTAATAGTGGTAGTAAAATATATAAAATTGGTGTAGGATCTTTCTCTGGTCCAATAAGTGAAAAAGATAATTCATTACATACATATACAATTACAGTTATGTTTGTTAATAAAGGAACAGATCAAAGTGTAGATGCCAATAAAACTTTTAATGCCGAAATAAGAGTTAAAGAACCTACTAATTAAAAAAGCATTCGTGCTTTTTTTTTGACAATAAAATGTATGAATAGGTTTATTTAATTGTTTTATATTTTTAGATAAATTATAATTATTATAGGAGATTAGCATGAATAATAAGGGAAAAACATCTAAGAAATCAGTATTAAGTGTCATCATTACTATATTAGGTAGTATTTTTTTAGTATGTGTTTTTATTTTTATTATTATTGCAGGTATAAATATATACAATCAACAGCATGGAAAAAAGAATATTGTTAGTATGTTTACGATTATTAGTCCAAGTATGACTCCGACAATAAATGTATTAGATGTAGTAATTGAAGTTGGTGTTAATAAAGATGAAGATTTAAAAATCGGAGATATTATAACTTTTAATAATCCAGTTATAGATACAAATGGATATACAATTACACATAGAATTGTAAGAACATATGAACAAAATGGAAAGATAATATATAAAACTAAAGGGGATAGTAATGTTAGTGAAGATAATGGAGAAATAACTATAGATAATATTGAAGGTAAGGTTGTATTCTTAATTCCGCAGGCTGGTAAAATACAAAAGTTTTTATCAAGTAAATTTGGTTGGTTATTATTCATTTTAGTACCAGCAGGTATTATAGTAACAAATGATATAATTAAAATAATAAGATTATTAAAAATAAAAAAACAGATTGAAGCTGTACCTTATGTTCAAGAAATATCTACTTTAAGAGAAAAAGAAGAGAATAAAGAATTAAAGGAATTAATAGATAGAGCAAATAAGTTTAATAAAAAATAGGTGGTTCTATGGAAGATAAGATTATTAAGAAAGCGAGAAGATTATTAAAAACTTATCCCAATAAAACAAATCGATACTATTTAGAATTAGAAAAATCTTTTAAAGAATATAATAGTTCAGATATATTTGATAATGATACTAGAGATTTATACTTAAAATATATTGAACAATTAAATTCATGTTTAGAAGAAGATAGATATGCTAATGTGTTGATTTGTACGATGGGGGTAGTTTTATGCTGTATATTAAGTTTAACATTGTATACAGCATATGAATATAATGCAATTGCTAAAAGTTTAGATGAGAATATTATATTAAGTAAAGATAATATATCTATTATTGTTGATTATGGAAATACAAAAGATTTTAATGCTTTTACTTATAGTGATGATAGTGACTATAAGTCTTTAGAACCATTATCTATTAAAATAGGTTCAAAGAGTGAAACAGAAGATAATTATACAATAGCTTATTTAGTATATTTAGTTGAAGATAATGATTTATTAGCTCCGAATGAAATGATAGATAGAAAAGAATTTAAATATGGTTTATCAGTTAATAATAGAGATTTAGGTATAAATGTTATGGCTGATGATAAAGTAGAAGATGGTAAAAAAATATTAATTTATTCAGGAAGTTTAAAAGCTGGAGTAGTAGATCATATAGATTTAAGACTATGGTTAAGTAATAAAAATTTCCTTCTTTTCCAAAATAAAAGATATCGTTTTAAGTTAGATGTAACAGGATATGTTGTTTAGACATATCTTTTTTTGTTGTAAAATCGTAATTATTGTGTTATTCTAGGTTTAAATTAATTCTTGTAGGGGGAAGATTATATATGTACGAGGATGAAAAATATTCAATCAATTGGTTGAAAATCATATTAAGAGTATTAATTGCATTTTTAGTTATTCTTATAACAATTAAACTTATTATGATGATTAGTCATAATAGAAAACAAGATGCTAATACAAATGAATATGCAAAACAAGAGAATTTAAAACTTATGGATAATTATGCTAAAGATACTTATACTAAGGAAAAAGCTCCGACAGTTGTAGGTTCATCAATTAACGAATCATTAAAAGTAATAATTGATAATGGTGGATTAAAAGAACTTGAAGGTTTAGCTGATCATTGTGATATGGATAATAGTTATATTGAAGTAGTTAGATTAGATGATGAGTTACAATACACTTCATACTTAACATGTAATGAGGGAAAAGAAAAAGATTCTGTTGTATCTCTTGTACCATTAGAAGAAAAGAAAACTACAACTAAAAATGGTAAAACAACTACTGCTAAAACTAATAAAACTACTAAAGTAACAACAAGTAAAGAAAAGACTACTACTAAGAAGGTAAGTACTACAAAGAAAACTACTAATAAGACGACAAAGAAGACAACTAAGAAAACAACTTCTAAGAAGTATACAGTAAGTTTCAATCCAAATGGTGGAAGCTTTGTTAATGACATAAAAGTAAATCCTGGAAGTACAGTTAAATTACCAACACCAACTAGATCAGGTTATAAATTTGTTGGATGGTATAGTCATGGTAATAGAGTAAGTAGTAATACAAAAGTTAATAGTAATATGGTATTAGTTGCTAGATGGGAATTAGCATAATAAAAAAGAAGTATTGATTACTTCTTTTTTTCTTCGGCTGTTGACTCTAAATAAATAATATATGGGTCTTCTTCAGTACCAGTTCCTGATTGATAAATTGTTTTATCAATGATATTAAATACTGGTAGAATATTTGAAGATGTACTACATTTTGATAAGAAAATATTTGTTGAATCATATTTGTAAGCTTGACGAGATATGTCAGTATCAGCTGTCAATAACCATGTTGTACGATTTATACTAGACATCCAGTTATAATTCTTACAAGAACGATCTTCTGGAACTTTACAATTTTCATCTAAAGATATTCTTAATATTTCATATATAGTTAATGCTCCAAGTTGAGCATCAATTGTTTGAGCACATTCTGTTGAACCATCTTTTGATTCATCTGTTTTACTACGTTTTCCAATACATAATTTTTGAGTTGTTATTAAAGCTTTGTATGCTTCTGGCCAAGATTTTGGATTATTATATTCTTTTTCTAATGATTCTTTAATACGGGAACTAATATCGTTAACAAAGAAATCATTTATTCCATCACTAGCGCCATATTCAATATTATATCTATTATCCCATATAGCGTTACGAATAGTATCTAATTGGATTAATCTAATTGTTCCATCAGCATTGATACCAATAATACGATATAGTTTTTTAGCTGCTTCATCTTTTTGTCCACCAGGGAATTTAACAAAGTTATTTTTTACTTCACCACGGTAATAATACGTTTCTCCGTCTTGATATAAACCATATCCAGATGTAGTTAATGAATCTTCTTTAATTTTATCTGCTAGAGTAATTGTTTCATATTTTTCATCTTTACCAGCAGAACAATTAAGATATGGTGTATATAAGTAGTAACCATTATTATTAGTTACAGTAACTGAACCATCACATTTCATTTCTTCATTATTGAATAATGTTGTAACTTCAGGTAATTTTTCTTCACTAATCATTTTCTTTAATGTATAAGTATCAGTATCTCCATCTTCGGAAGGTAAATCTTTAGGATTTTCTTCATAATATTTTTTTGCTATTAATAACATCTTTTGTTGTAGTGTTTCATAAGTATATGTTACTTTACCACCACCTGAGCAAGATGCTAAGCCGAATAAAAGGAATATGATAACGACAAATACACCGATTGCCATACCAAGACCTTTAAATAATTTTGCGTCCATTTTTTCAACTCCTAACAAGTAAATTATAACAAAGTTAATATATACTTTCAATAATTCAACCTTATTTAATATGTATAATTTATGGTCTTTTTAATTTATTTAGAATAAATAATTGAAATGAATTTTCAAATATGTTATTCTATATATAGAATAAGAGGTGTATTTCTATGTTGGAGTGGTTGATATCAAATTATGTGGTTATTATAGTTGTAGCTATTTTTATTCTTTGTGGATTTATTGGATATATGGTTGATAGAAAGAAATATGAACAATATAGACAAGAGATATTAAATGAAGAATATGCTGCAAGTACTATGCAAGCTATTCCAGGTATTAATGAAGTAGCTGATGTTATTCCAGCTAATAATGATTATGGATATGACCAAGGTTATCCAAATAATACATATGATAATGGAACAGGTCTATCTGACCCTGGTTATGTTGATCCAGGATACACTGATCAAGGTCCAATGATGTAAAAAGAGAGTGCAAAAGTTTTTGCATTTTTTTTTGCTCTAGTTATAGAATATTATTAGCAAAGATGTTATAATTACTATTGTAGTAAAAGGAGGACGAAAAATGACTTTAGCGTCAGTTTGGAGTATAGTTACTAAAATATTAGATATATGTATAGTATGGATAATGTTTTATGTAGTATTAAAAAATTTGAAAAACAACGTTAAAATGGTATTAATATTTAAAGGTATATTAATTATTTTAGCGATAAAGATATTTAGTAATATATTTAATTTATATACAGTAGGAGTATTGTTAGAATATATTATTTCTTGGGGACCGATAGCAATTATTGTTATATTCCAACCAGAAATTAGAAATGTATTGGAGCAAATAGGTCGTAGTCAGTTGTTAGGAAGACATAAAGTATTAACAGTTGATGAAAGAGAAAAGATTGTATTTGAAATAATGACAGCAATTGAGCATTTAAAGAAACAAAGAATAGGTGCTTTAATAGTTATTGAAAGAAATATGAGCTTACAAGAATATATAGCACCAACGACTAAGTTATATGCTGATATTTCTAGTCAATTATTAGAGGCAATCTTCTTACCACCAAATCCATTACATGATGGCGGTGTAATTATTCAAGGTGATAAAATTACATGTGCTGGTGCAGTATTTAAGACTAGTATGAATCCTAATGTTAATAAGAAGTTAGGTACTAGACATAGAGCAGCATTAGGTATTGCTGAAGAAACAGATGCAATAGCATTAATAGTATCAGAAGAAACAGGTAGAATTAGTATTGCTTGTGATAATTATCTTCATTATAATTTAACTTTAGATGAATTTAGATTAATGCTTCTAGAGGAATTAAAACCTAAAGTTGATGTGTTCTATGATGCTGATGAAGCGGAAGGAGATGATGATAATGCGTAAGTTATTAAAACTTTTATTATTTCCTTTTAAGTTATTATATAAAATAATAGATATTATCATCGTAACACCTGTTAGTAAGATAGTTTATAAAGTAGATGAACTATTAAAAGATAATAGTATTGGTATTGAAAAGATATTAAATAGACCTAATGTATTAGTATATGTTGCATTAGCGTTAGCTGTTTTAGTATTTGTTTTAGTTGATAAACAAGTTATTAATTTAACAGATAGAGAAGCAGAAGTTATTTATGATCAACCAGTACAAGTTGAATATAATAAAGAAATGTATGTAGTTGAAGGTGTTCCAGAAAATGTTGATATAACATTAATTGGTTCAAAGAGTGCAGTATATTTAGCTACTAGTTTAGGTGATCATGAAGTTAAATTAGACTTATCTAATTATGGAGTAGGTACTTATAAAGTTAACTTAAAGTATAATCATTCAATTACATCAGTTAATTATAAGTTAGATCCTTCATCAGTAACAATTAAGATATCTGAAAAGAAGGCAGTTAGTAAAGCTTTAACATATGAATTAATGAAGATGGATAAGTTAGATGCTAAATTAAGTGTTAGTGGTGTTTCATTAGAGACTAATAATATTATTGTTAAATCTAGTCAAGAAATAATTGATAAGATAGCAGTAGTAAAAGCATTAGTAGATGTATCAGTTATTCCATTAACCAGTTCAGGTGATTTTACAATTGATGAAGTTAAATTAGCAGCTTACGATGAAAATGGACAATTATTAGAAAATGTAGAAATGGTTCCATCTAAAGTAAGTGCAACAGTTACAGTAGATTCATATCATGCTAATAAACCAGTTAAGATAATACTTAAAGGAAATGTTACAACAGGTAAAGCAATTGCAAGTATTAATAGTTCTGTAAATGAAGTAACAGTATATGGTGATAAAGATAAGATTGAAGCAATTCAAAATGTAGAAGCTATATTAGATGTTAGTTCTATAACTGGTAATGGTGAGTTCTCATTAGATTTAATTCAACCATCTGGTGTTAGATATATGAGTAAAGATAAGACAACAGTTAAAGTTACTGTTGGTGATCAAATTCAAAAGACGATAACAGGAGTTATTGTTCATACAAGTAATTTAGGTAATGGTTTAGTTGTTAATGCGGCGACAGATAATGATAAGACAGTAGATGTTATTATTAAAGGTGTTTCAGGTGTTATCAATAATGTTGATGCTTCGAAGATATATGCTTATGTTGATTTAACAGGATTAGGTGTAGGTACTCATACAGTTCCAGTTTATATAACTGTTTCTGATGAAAAAGTTGAAGCACAAGCTGTTACAACGGAAATTAATGTCAAAATTGCTCAAAAGTAGTTAGTAATAACTACTTTTTTTTGTGTAATTATGATATAGTTATTATAGTAGGTGAAGATTATGAAACGTAATGGTTTTACAATAATTGAAATGTTAGCAGTATTATGTATTATAGGTTTACTTATTATATTAGGGGTTCCTGGATATATGAGTGTGTATGTTTCAATAAGACGTAGTAATTATCATAGTAAGATTAAAGAAATAGAAGTTGCAGCTGCTAAGTATGGTAGTGCACAAAAAGATGATATTAAAGCTTATTATGATTCACATGATACAAATAAATGTAGAGAAGTCGATGTAGGTTTCTTAATTAAACAAGGTTATTTAGCAAGTGAAAGTGCAGCACAAGAATATATGAAAAATCCAACTACAGGTGGTAATATGGATGGAATGATATTCTTATGTTATGACTATGAGAAATATGATGTAACAGCTTTTTATGCTGTAGAATTTGAAGATCAAGGAAGTTATTATGTAGGAGAAAAAGTATATGATAACTCAACAGGAAGTACTATTATATATGATACTGTAATTGATTATATTGGTTCTTCGACTTGTCTACCAACGAGTGGTATTAAAGATCATCCAAGTGGATATGGTCATTCAAGTGGATTACAAGTATTACAAAATTGTGAGACTAAGAGACAAGGTGCACAAGTGGTACCTGCTCCTAATCATTTTTTCAGAAAAGTTAGTGTTTAAACGAGCGTAGTACTCGTTTTTTCCTTATAAATATGGTAAAATTGTAATTAGGTGATTGATATGAAGAAGGTTATTATGGTTATCCTTGATGGGATAGGCCAGAATGATTCTCAATATGGTAATGCCGTTAAAGCAGCAGATATGGAATGCTTTAATCAATTATATGAAGAATATCCACATACTAGTTTATATGGATATGGGGAATATATTGGGTTACCTGATAATCAATGTGGAAATAGTGAGATAGGGCACTTAATAATGGGTGCTGGTAAAAAGATTAAATTTGATGTTACAACTTGTAATGAAATTATAGGAAATCCCGAAATTGAGGAAAATGAAAAATTAATAACGTTTTTAAATGATATTAAAGAACGTGGAGGAAGATTACATTTAATGGGAATGGTTTCTGATGGAGGAGTTCATTCTGATATTAAATATATGAAAAATATGATTGGACATCTTAGTAAGATGGGAATAGTTAAGAAAATGTATTTTCATGTTATTACAGATGGAAAAGATACTGATGATCATTCAAGTAAAGAATATATTAATGATTTAGAAAGTGTAATGAAAAGTGTAAGATATGGGTCAATTGCTGATGTCTGTGGTAGATATTATGCAATGGATAGAGATAATAAATGGGAAAGAATAAAAGTATATACTGATATGGTATTTAGAGGTAAAGCAGCAAGTGTTAGAAATTATGAAAGAGCAATAGATGCTTGTTATAAAGAAGGACTTACTGATGAATTTATTCCACCATTTATTGTTAATGAAGAAGGAATTATATCAGAAAATGATGGAATTATTTGGTTGAATTTTAGACCTGATAGATCTAAGCAATTATTAACAACTATAGTTAATAATGAATTTGATGAATATATAGTTCATGTTCCTAATAATCTAAAAGTATTGTCTTTAATGGATGTACCAGGATTAGATAATTTAGAACATTTAATAGATACAGAAGATTTATATTCATTAGGTTATTATTTTAGTGAATTAGGTTTATCACAAGCAAGAATATCCGAAACAGAAAAATATAGTGCTGTTACATTAGATTTTAATGGTGGCAAGTTATTTAAAGTTAAGGGGTGTGATAACTTCTTAATACCTTCTCCGAATGTAATATCATATGATATTCAACCACAAATGAATATAGAAGAAGTATTAAAACAAGTTATTAAATGTTTAGAAAAAGATTATGATTTTGTATTAGTTAATTTAGCTAATGCTGATTTAGTAGCACATTCAGGTAATTTTGAAGCAACAAAAGCTAGTTTAAAGATATTAGATGATTGTTTAGAAAGAATTATTGAAGCTGTAGATGATAATTTTTATCATTTAATTGTTACTAGTTCGCATAGTCATTGTGAAGAAATGTTAGATAAAGAGGGAAAGATATTAAAGAAACATTCTTTAAATCCAGTACCATTTATAATTAGAGATAAGAAAGTAACATTAAGACATAAAGGAGATATTACACAAATAGCTCCGACAATATTAAGATATATGGATATAGCTATTCCTAGTAGTATGGAAAGCACTAAAACGTTATTCATAGAGGAAGATTAAAAAGGGTGATTTTATGAAATTCGATGAAAGTATTTTAAGAGAAGCAGATATTAGAGGTGTATATCCAGATCAAATAAATGCCGAGTTTGCTAAAAGACTTGGTAAAGTATTTGGTACATATATGCAATCTATTAATAAAGAATATTGTGTAGTAGGTCATGATAATAGATTTGGTGGACCTCAATTAACAAAAAATTTAATTGAAGGATTATTATCTACAGGTACTAATGTAATATATGTTGGATTAGTAACTACTGCTATGCTTAATTATGCTTCAAGAAGATTAAAGAATGAATATGGAATTATGGTTACAGCTTCACATAATCCAAAAGATAATAATGGATTTAAGTTATTTGGTGAAGATTATCAACATTGTGATCATGATGTATTAGATAAAATATATTCAATGCTTAAAGATGAAAATGTTAAGTTTGCTTTAGGTGAAGGAGTAATTGAATCAGTAAATATTGAAGACTCATATGCTAAAGCAATAGCTGATTCTTTTGATTTTAATCCAGAAAAGACAAAGATGAAAGTTGTTGTTGATTGTGGAAATGGTACAGGTTCAATTATTGTTAGAAAAGTATATGAAAGATTACCATTTGATGTTGTATATCTATATTGTGATAGTAATCCAAATTTCCCTAATCATCATCCAGATCCAAATGTTAAAGCTAATTTAAGAGCTTTAGGAGAAGCAGTAAGAAAGAATAAAGCCGATTTAGGTATTGCTTATGATGGTGATGTCGATAGAGCAGGATTTGTTGATGATAAAGGTAAAGTTGTAGATGCTGATATAATAACAGCAATATTATCTAAAGAAATAATTGAGAAATCAAAAAATAAAACAATATTAATAGATGTTAAGTGCTCAAAAGTATGTGAAGATGAAATCAAAGCAAATGGTGGAAAGGTTGTTATGGAAACGCCTTCATCTGCTTGTGAAGAAAGAGAAGTATTTAAGAGAGATATACCATTCTGTGGTAGTTATTCAAATCACTTCTTCTTTAGAGATAGACATCCGGGATATGATGATGGTATCTATACAGGTTTAAGAGTACAAGAAATGTTACTTATGAGAAAGAAACATTTATCTACGATAGTTAGAAAATTAAATTTATATTTTAATACTGAAGAGTTAAAAATGAATGTCGGAGATGATAAGAAATGGGATATTGTCGAAGGATTCAAAAAGTATTGTGATAGTAAGAAATATAAATATAATAATGTAGATGGTGTTAGAGTAGACATTAAAGATGGATGGGCTTTAGTTAGAGCTAGTAATACAGGACCAAATTTAACTTTAAGATTTGAAAGCGAAACAAAAGATGGTCTTAATAAAATCCAAAAAGAAGTATTAGATGTATTAGCATCATTAAAATAGACTGAATATATCAGTCTTTTTTTATTGGTTAATTTGACAAATATAAATGTTTGTGTTAATATATGCCACATAAGTTTGAAGGAATAGTCTCAAATTCCGAGGATTTATGAATAATTAGGGGGAAAATATTATGAGAAAGAGAGTGAAAACAAAAGGCCAAATCTTTAGAGCAACAGCTTTAAAGATTACACCAGCACTTGCTGCGATTGTCTTAGGTGGAAACTTTGTTTATCAAACTATTAAAGATGATTACAAAGGTATATTTGATTTAAATCGTTTGAATAATGAAGTTGTATCATACCAAAATAATCCTTATTCAGGAAATAATGGTATATATAGAATACCTAATGCAGATGGCCAAGAAGTTGAATTTGTTGAACGTGATCTATATGAAGGTGAAGAAACACCAGAAATATCTACAGAGTTATTAGATTCAGGATATCAATTTGCTAATATAGATTGGCAAACATTACAAAGTTATAATGAAGATATCTGTAGTTATATCATAATAGATGGTACACATGTTAGTTATCCAGTAGTTCAAAGTTCAGATAATAGTGATTATATGTATACGAACTTTAAGGGTGAAGAAGAAAGATGTGGAACACCATTTGCAGATTACAGAACAAAACTTACTGAAAATGAAATTGATTTAACAGATGTAACAGTAGTTTATGGACATCATATGTCAGGTGGATTAATGTTTGCAGATATTACTCAATATCAAGATCAAAGTTTTTATAACAAACATCCTTTCTTTATTATGTATACACCAGATGGTCAAGCATATAAGATTGATGTAGCGGCTTGTGAAGTTATTTCAGGTGATGATGACACAGCATTACATGCTTGGGATTTCGCCAGTCAATTAGATTTCAACAGATACTATCGTAGAGTCCTTCGTGATTCGACTATTCAAACAAATACTGAATTAGAATATGGAGATAAGCTTATGACTTTAGTAACATGTGTTTACGGTCATGGTACAAATAAGAGATGCCTTGTTATCGGTAAGGTAACTAAAGTTCTTGTAAACAGGGAATTACTTGAAGCAAGTAATACAGAATATAACATTGTTAAATAATTAGGGAGTGTGGAAGATATGAAAAATGTTAGAGTTAATGTAAAAAGATTTATGGCAGGATGCGCAGCAGGATTTATGTTATTAACTGCTGGAGCTTCAATGCCTGTTAAAGCATCTGCTGAAGATGAAGAAATTTTATTTGAAGTTACTGTTGATAATTATGAAGATGTAAACGTTGGAGGAGAAGTTGTATTTGAAGATGTTCAACCTAGTGAACCTTCAAATGTAGTAGAAGAATTACCAGTTGAAGCACCTGCACCAGTTGTTGAAGAACCAGCACCTGCACCTGCAGAACCAGCACCAGCACCTGCTGAACCTGCACCAGCACCTGCTGAACCAGCACCTGCACCTGCAGACCAAGCACCAGCTGCTGAACCAGCACAACCTCCTGCAGATTCAACTTTCTATAGTTTCCAAGATTTCAACCCAGAAACAGATTATGTTGCTGAAATTCCAGAAACTGTTAGAACTGAACCAGAAAGAAAGAAACCAACACCTGAACCAACACCAGAAGTTACTCCAGAACCAACTCCAGTTGTAACACCAGAACCAACTCCAGTTGTAACTCCAGAGCCAACTCCTGTTGTAACACCAGAACCAACACCAGTTGTAACACCAGAACCAACACCAGTTGTAACACCAGAAGTTACACCAGATCCTTCTAAAAAGCCACCTCAAGAACCAATTGAAGTTGCTGAAACAGGTATCTTAGATGACTATGGTAAATATATGGTAGTAGGTGGAGTATTAGCTGCTATCTTAGCTGCATTATCTCATATCGGTGTTAGTTTAAAAACTGCCGGTGGAGACTGGATGGAAGTTAAGGGTGCTAAACGTACACTTTTAAGTAAAAACAAAGAAGAAGAAAAAGAATTAACTAAATAGTTAATTCTTTTTTTGTATAGAAATGTGTAAACACTATTTATAGAATTATTTTTTGTTGTTATTATATGTAGTATAATTATTTTATAGGTGGTGGATTATATGCTATTATTAGCAAAATCTGTATTAGCTTTAGCATTAGGATTTGTTTTAGCTATAATAATTGGATTACTAGTTATACCTATGTTAAAGAAATTAAAAGTGGGTCAAATAGTAAGTAGAACAATTAATAAATTGCATTTGAAAAAAGAAGGAACACCAACAATGGGTGGGGTAATATTTATATTACCAACTTTATTAGCAATTGCTATGTTAATATTAAGAAATAGTATAGCAATTAATTCGAACTTATTGATCGTATTATTTGTATTTGTAGCTTATGGATTGCTCGGATTTGCTGATGATTTTATGAAAGTTACAAAGAAGAATAATGGTGGATTATCAATAATTCAAAAATTAATAGCACAAATAATTATAGCTATAGTATTCTATGCTATATATACAAAATATGATGGAAGTACAGCATTAGAAATATCAGCGTTTAATTTCAAGATGGAATTAGGATGGTTCTATTTCGTATTTATCTTAATAATGTTAGTAGGTACAACAAATGCAGTTAATATTACTGATGGGTTAGATGGTTTATGTGGTGGATTATCACTTGAAGCATTCTTAGCATATGGACTTATTTGTTGGAATAGTACATATATTAATGGATATTCTGGATTAGCTATTTTCTGTTTCGTACTTGTTGGAGCTATAATGGGATTCTTATTATTTAATAGTCATCCGGCAAAGGTGTTTATGGGAGATACAGGAGCGTTAGCTTTAGGTGGAGCATTAGCAACAATTGCTATATTGTCACACCATGAAATATCATTAGTACTTATAGGTGGTGTATTTGTTATTGAAATAGTAACTGATGCATTACAAATATTCTTAATTAGAAAATTTAATAAGAGAATATTCTTAAAGGCACCAATTCATCATCATTTTGAAGAATTAGGATGGGAAGAAACGGATATTGTTAAGAGTTTCTGGGTAGTAGGATTCCTATTAGCAATATTTGGTATAGTATATGGTGTTTGGTTATAAAGATGCTTAAAAGCATCTTTTTTATTTATTTTTTTTAATAATTAGGTTATCCTATAAGAGGAGGTACGTATATGAAATATTGTTGCGATTGTGCATATATGGATACAAATGAAGGGGAAGGCAAAAATATTGGGAAGTACCCATGTACTAATAAAAGAATTAAAGATAGCTATGTTTCTGCTAGAAAAGTAGTTAGAGGTGGAGATACTCCTTTTTGTCCTGGTTTCTTAGAGGCTTTTTGGTCTCGTGGAGAATGGGAAAGAGAACAATATATGAAGGAATCTAAAAGACATGGATATTATGTTTTAACAGCTATTAAAGATATATTAGGGTTAGATGAACAAGATGTACGCTTTAATAAGTTTGTTTATCTAAGAGACGTAATAATACCTGAATTAGATCCAAAATTTGATAAAGAATATGAATTTTATGGTCCTATACTTGCTGATGAGTTAAAAAGTGATATTTTTGGTAAAGAAGCATCACAATATTATTTATTAAATTATATCTATAAAGTTATAAATGATGTTGAAGAAGAAAAATATGAAGAAGCAATTGATTTGTATAAGACAATGATAAATTCAATGAAACTACAATATTTAGATAATTTTAAAGTATTAAAACTAGGTAATTAATATAAGAGGATGATGTTATGAGAACAATACTTTCAGTATTATTAAGTTTTGTTTTAGGTTTATCTATGTTGTTTTTTACATTCTTCTTTTGTGTTCAAACAAATGAGAAATTATTTGGTAAAGAAATAGAGTGTAGAGATGAAAATACAACAACAACAGAAGTAACAACAACAACTACGACAACAACTAAATCAACTAAAACGACTACAACTAAGAAACCTGAAGAAAAAACAACATCTTCGGTTATAACAGATAAAGATGATGTTAAAGATGATATTAATCCAAATGATATTACTTTTGGTAAATTAAAAGAAATAATTATGGGACAAAACTATGAAGAAAGAGGTCTTGATCCTAAATTAGCAGAATATATTATTAAGGATTATGATACATCTGTTTATTATAATGAATGGCGAGATACTTATATAGATTATCTTCAAGGAAAGGCATCAGATTATAAACTTGATAGAGAAAGAGTTGAAGCTATTGTTCAAAGATCTATCGAAGCATATAATCATGATCATGAAGATAAGAAAATGGATAGTGAGAAAGTTTTTGATTTAACACATGAATTAGAAGATAAAGCAGATAATGTAATAGAACAAATAACTAATGATGAAAGAGTTCAAAAAGTATCTAAATTTGTCTTTAATGAACAATATAAGAAATATGCATTTATTATTAGTGTAGTATGTATTGTTTTAATAGTATTATTAAATTTATTAGATTCAGTAGTATATTTAAGAGGACCATTTATCTTTAACGCAGTAATGGCTTTGATTGGATATGGTATATTAAGAGGATTTAATAAATATTTATCATTAATATTTGGTATTAGATATGTATATATGACAAGTAATTTACTTACATTTATAATAATATATACAGTAATTGGAATATCTTTAAATATAATTTATATAATTATGAAGAATTATATTAAGATGAAAAATGACCCAATAATTAAGGAACAAGAGCGTAAAAGACAAGAAAAGAAAAAGAAAAAAGAAGAAGAGGAAGAAGACGAAGAAGAAGAATAAAATAGTCTTTGTAAAAGCAGTGTCAATGGCACTGTTTTTTTGACTATATTTACTTATTATGTTATTTTAATAATATAGGAGAGTGCTTAAATGCAGGATGATTTTCAAGAGATAAAAGTGGATATGCCTCTTGAAGATATCCTAGCGACAATACGCAATAATTGCGGAGTTGTTACGGGTCTTCGAAGAGAGATAGAACGACTTGAAAAAGCGGAAAAAGAAGAAGTAGTAGATAAACCTACTACTATTTGTCGTGCAACAAATGAACAAGAAGTGTCAAGTAACTCACCTAAGAGTGTTGATGATGGAATTGGTGAAGAAGCATCATATTTCATTGATACTAATATGGAATTAGTAGATAATCCAGAAGAATTAAAAGAGCAATTTAGATATTTATTACCAGCTAAAACAAATGGTAATTATCATAAAATAATTCAAAGATTAAGAATGAATTATATTAAATTATATAACGAATATGTTAGATTAGTTGAATCAGAAAAAAGTACATTTAGTAAGATGGATATTGAATTACTAATGAATGAAGCTGAAAAGTATAAGATGGCTTCACAAGTATTAAAAGAATTAGAATATGAAAAAGAATTACAGACTGAAGAAACACCAGAATTAAATAGAGTAGTATTTATGATGAAATCAACTGGTAAGACATATATTGAAGATGATTTAAGTGGTTTAACAGATGAACATTTAGAGGGATTTGCTTTATTAGTAGATTCAATTATTGATGGATCATTTCCAGGTGTTAAACGTTTGAATAATAACAACAATATAAATGGTATATGTGAGGTTAAATCATTTGGTAAGAGAATCTTATATGATAGAGTTGGACCAAACACATATGCTATTATTACAGGATTTGTTAAAAAGACAGATTCTAATAAAGGTTATAGAGAATTTATTAGTAATAGAATAAATATATATAGAGCATATGAAAATATGATTAAAGAATATGCTAATAAACCAGAAAATATTGCTGAACAAGATGAAATATTAAAGAGAGTATATAAGACATTAGGAAGAACTGTAGAGAACTCCAAAGGAATGGGGGTGCTCTAGATGGCTTTTGAAAAGATAACTAATTTGATTAATCAAGAAATGGTATTCTTAGAAAGAGAAGCTACATTAGTAGATTCATCTTTAAAAAGAATAAGTATTGTTTTAAGAGATAATCCAGGTAATAATCTTGAAGATTTAGCAAATGCTAATATCCACGAAGTTGTATGTGCATATATAGCTTTAAATTCTAATATGACATATGATGACGCATATGCTTGTCTTAGAGGTTTACCTGAAGAAAACGAATTAGATACAATAAAGAATGTTATTGATATATGTGATTTAGAAGATGAAACCATAGATTCAGTAGTTAAGAAAGTAAGTATTGTAAGTAAACGTAATAAGATAAAAGAAGAAGATTATCAAAAGATAAAAAGAATATATCTAAATGATCGAGAATTATTTAAGAAAGTATTAAAGATATGGGAAGTATTAGTAAATATTAAAGATGGATTTACTAGTTTTAATATTGCATATGATAAAGATGATACTATAGAAATATCTGGTAAGAATAGAGCACAAATAAGAAAAGAATATCTATATGATGAATATGATGTTGATAGTGTTATTAATTTCATTAGAGATATGATTAGTATATGTGATATTAAAAAGAGACAAGAAAAGAATATTAATCGAAATGCTAGCAGAAGAATAACTGACTATAATACATTAATGCAATTACTTGCTTCAGATAAGTTAGAAAAAGTTAAATATTTTGATGAATGTTTAGGATATCTAAATAATTCAGAAATGCAAAGAGTATTTATTTTGGAATATCAAGATTATATAAAAGATAGATATCAAAATGTAAAAGAAAAATATGATACTTTGGTGGATAATGGTGATACTAGATTAAAAGTATTATTTAATGATTATGGTCTTAAGTTTAGTGAATTAGATGAAGATACTAAGAAATTTATTATAAGTATTAATTATGATGATGTAGAAAAAATAATGGTTGAAATTAAGAAATTAGGTATTAAAGATATAACAGAATATGCTTATTTAATAGTTAATAGTAGTGTTGATATTGTTAATAGATTTAATACAGATATAGTAGATGGATTGATTAATAGAAAATATGTTCTTGATCATTTGAATTTATTATCTAAAGAAAAAGATAATGGTTTATATTTCAAACATTATTTAAGAGTAGTAACTTTAATTAAAGAAAAGAATTTAAATTTAAGATTATTTGAATATAGTAGTGATATATATGGATGTAATATTGAACTAGTTAATAAGAATTTAAATATATTAGATAATTATGGATTATTAGGTTATTTAAAGAATTGTAGTAATTTTGCTTTCTTTAATAGTAGTGATTTAGAAAGAAGAATAGATGCATTACTTGAACTGGGATATGAAAATATATTAGTTAATAAATTAGATTTATTAAATTATGATTATGAAATAATAAAACGTTTATATGCTTATAAAGGTATAGGAGAAGAAGTAGATAATATAGAAGAAGTATTAGAAACTAAAGAACCAATAGTACCAGATGAAGACTTAGATAGTTATATAGTTAATGTAGCTGATATAGAAACAGAACAATTAGGAGAACCACCTTTTGTTGAGGTATCTAATGCTAATAATAGTTTAACAGTTAATATAAATGGTGTATTATTCTCAAGAAATAGAGTATTAAGAAATAGAATGTATTTAGAAGATAAAGAATTAACTAAAGAAGAAAAAGAGTATTATTCATTAATATTAAATGGAATATACTCTTTAGATGAACTTAATATAATAAAAGAAAGTTATCGAAGTAATGATAAAAGAATGATTTAATCATTCTTTTATTGTATAATAAAATATAGAAAGTAGTGGTTATATGGATACTTTAGATTATAGTGAATATAAATATGATTTTAGTACGTTTAGAATGTTTCTAGATAAATTTAAAGAATTAGCTAATAGTCCATATGATGATTTAGATGATTTATTAAAATTACTAAAAGAATTAGTATTATTTCAAAATGAAGTATTAAGAGTTAGTAAGTGTGCTTGTATAGAATATGAATTAAATGATAGTGGAGATAATAAAGATCATGTTCAATTAACTTTTAATTTATATAATCGTATATTTGGGTTAAGAGAGAGATTATTTAATACTTTATTGTATAAATATAATGAAGAAGAAGTATTAAATAGATGTGATAAAGAATTAGTAAACTATATTAAGAAAATATATTATCCAAAAGGACATTCAATGAATATTGATGATCCAGAATATAATAAGATTATTAGAAATATAGATATAGTATGGAATAGAGCTATATTTAATAAATTAGAATTGGAAGAATTAAAAAAGAATACTTTAATGTATATAGATTATAATAAAGAAATGTTAAAGATGGTAGGATTTAATATTCCATTAGAAAGAGAATTATTCTTAGATGGATTTAATAATGAGATACTTAAAGAATTATTAAAATATGATTTTAATGAATATAAAGAAGAAGAGTGTACAGAAATTATTAAATTAAAAGAAACAATGGGAATATATAATGAAGTATTTAATAAATATTATGGGGAAGATATTGCAGGAATATTTACTAAATTATTAGTTAGTAATTCAATTAGATATGTAGTCGAAGATAGTAAGAGAAAATTTAAAATAGGTACATATGCTTCTTTTGGTAATATGCCTAAGTTATTATTAAATTTTGATGGTACTATGACAGCATTATATGGTTTTATATTTGAACTAGGACATGCTTTTGTATTATATAAACAAAATAATAATAGTGTATTTGATTATGAATATAATATGATTATAGGTAATATGGTGGGGTATATAAATGAATTATTGTTATTCGATTATTTAAAGACTAATAATAACCATTTTTTAGAAGATTCTCGTAAATATCTATCAAATATGTTAAATAGAGGAAATAGTGCTTTAAATAGCCTTAAAATAAGTTTGGATATGTATAATAATAGAGATGTTAATAGAAGTTATGATGAATTAATGAATATATATCATGATTTTGGAGAATATAGGGAAGTATTAGGTATAGTATTAGCTAGTTATATTAGTAAGAAATTAATTAATAATGAAATAGATAAGAATAAATATAGTGAATTCATGAGTATAAGTGGAAATAAACCGATAAGAGATATATTTAAATATATTGATGTAGATATAACGGATGTTAATATAATTGATGAGGGTATTGATTTCTTAAGAGAATTAATAAAAAAATAAAAGAGAGTATAAACTCTCTTTTTTTATAATTTACGATATAGACCAATGGCTTTTCCTAGGATTGTACAATTAGATAGAATTATTGGTGCCATTGTATCATTTTCTGGTTGTAATCTTATGTGATCTTCTTCTTTATAGAATGTTTTAAGTGTTACTTCATTTTCTTCGGTCATAGCTACGACAATATCACCATTACGAGCTACAGATTGCTTTTGAACAATAACAATATCTTTATCATATATACCAACGTTGATCATTGAGTCTCCTTGGCATAATAGAGTAAATATAGATTCTCTAGCAGGTACTAAACTGGCTGGTAGAGTAAAGAAATCGTTTGGGTTTTCAATAGCTTCGATTGGATTACCACAGCTAACTCTTCCTAGTAAAGGAACAGATAAAGTATCTTCACTTTCTTCTTTAATTTCATATTCATTATCTACTAGTAATTCAATTGTTCTAAATTTAGAATTTTGTTTACGAATAAATCCTTTATCTTCTAGTTGAGTTAAATGAGAATGAGCAGTAGCAGGACTAGATAAATTCATACCAGCGCATATTTCTCTTACTGAAGGTGGATATCCATGAGATACCATAAACTTCTTAATAAATTCTAATGTTTCTTCTTGTTTTCTTGTTAGATTTTCACTTTTTAATTTAACCATAATACAATCCTCCTAATAAAAATATATCAAATGTAGAATTAAATGTCAAACAAATGTTTTTGTTTTCAAAATTATTGAATACGAACAACTGTTCGTGATATATTATTATTGTCGAGAGAGGAGATGACAGGTATGGCTAAGTTAGTCGAAGATTATAGGGGGGTGATTTTATTCCTACTTGTATTTATAATCATGTTTTCTTTATTTAGAAATGCAATGGTTAATTATAATACTAAGTTAGATAGTGTTCAGTATAATACAAGTATTAATTATGAGGAATAATCAATGAAAACTCTACAAAGGTTCCATAATGTAGAGTTTTTTTGTTTAATAAAATAGTATATATGATATAATCTTTTACGTGGAAGTGATTATATGAATTTACCAGATATGAATGAAGCAAGAAAAAGAACTAGAACAAAACCAGAATTTATTTATAAAGATTTTGTTAATAATGATAAATTCTTAGGTCAAAAGTATTTTATTAAAACTTATGGTTGTCAAATGAACGTGCATGATTCTGAAGAAATATGTGGTTTATTAGATAATTTGGGTTATATTCAAGTTGAAGATGAAACACAAGCTGATTTAATTATCTTAAATACATGTGCTATTAGAGAAAATGCTCATGATAAAGTGTTTGGCTTTTTAGGTAGATGTAAACATCAAAAGAAAGATAATCCTAATTTAAAATTAGTATTATGTGGATGTATGGCTCAAGAAAAGTCAGTTGTAGATGAAATAATGAGTAAACATAAGTATATTGATTTAGTATTTGGTACACATAATATTCATGAATTACCTAATTATTTAATGGAATTAGATGGTAAACAACATATTGAAGTTAAGAGTAATGAAGGTAATGTATTTGAAGTTGGTGAATCATATAAGAGAGAATCTAAATATACAGCATGGGTTAATATTATGTATGGTTGTGATAAATTCTGTACTTATTGTATAGTTCCATATACAAGAGGTAAAGAAAGATCAAGAAAGAGTAAAGATATATTAAAAGAAGTAAGTTGTTTAAAAGAAAAAGGATATAAAGAAGTTACTTTATTAGGACAAAATGTTAATGCTTATGGTAGAGATTTAGAAGATGATTTAACTTTTGCACAATTATTAGAGGAAGTAGCTAAGACAGGTATTGATAGAATTAGATTTGTTACTAGTCATCCTTGGAATTTTACAGATGAAATGATTAAAACAATCGCTAAATATGATAATATTATGCCATTTATTCATTTACCATTACAAAGTGGTTCAAATAGAATATTAAAGTTAATGGGTAGAAGATATACAAAAGATGAGTATTTAGAATTATATAATAAAATGAAAAAAGAAATACCAGGTGTAGCTATAACTACAGATATTATAGTAGGATTTCCTAATGAAACAGACGAGGATTTTGAAGAAACATTAGATGTAGTTAATCAATGTAAGTATGATGGAGCATTTACGTTTATTTATTCACCAAGAGAAGGAACTCCGGCAGCTCGTATGGAAGATTCTATTCCAATGGAAGTCAAAGAAGATAGATTACAAAGATTAAATGAAGTAGTTAATAAATACTCTAACGAAAATAATCAAAAATATTTAAATACAGTACAAAAGGTATTATTAATTGGATATAGTGAAAAAGATAAAAATAAACTATATGGATATACAGAAACAAATAAATTAGTAAATGTTATTTGTGATCAAAAAGAATTAGGAAATATTATTGATGTTAAAATAACAGAAGCTAAGAGTTTTAGTTTAGATGGAGAAGCTATTTAAGATAGTTTCTTTTATTTTACAAAAATCTTTTATTTTACTTTTTTATTTGTTATAATTAATGTGAGAATTGAGGGGACGCATATGGGCCGCAAAAATAAAGTTGATAATACTCAAGAACAAGGACCTTCTGAATTAGAACTTCGTTGTGAAGGTAAAACAGATGCTTCACAACTTGAACCAGTTACTTTAGGTGTTCTAAGAAAAGAAAAGATTGGTAATCCATTGTTGGCAATTGAATTATTTGTTATGTTGATAGTTGTATTATTATCCGCAGGTTCAATTACTCAATCATTAACTGATCCAAATGGGTTCTTACATGGTATTGTTTATGGAGTTACAGGACAAGAAATTCCTGGTACAGAAGTAATAGACAATAATAAAGAACTTAATATTCTTAATATGCAAAAATTAACAGATGAAAGTACATTTATATATAAAAATAATATAATGATTAAGAATCTTAAGATAACAGAGAATTATATGGAAGGTGTAATGTACACTAAAGATAAAAAGGAAATAGATTTAGATAAAGAAAACTATTATCTATTAATCTATCCTGGTAGTAGTCAAAATGAAAGTTCTGTTCAAGGAGCATTTAAACTTGTTGGTGTTATTACAGGTTATGAAACATCATTTAAGTATACGTTGGCCAATGTTAAATTTAATAGTAATTTAAGTTATTATGGTCATATGATTGAAGCAGATAAATCATATGTTTATCCGGAACATGAAATTGAAATGGATGAAGTAGGTTTAGGTACTTTAACATGTTCAAAAGATCAACGTAAGATTGTATATACATTCAAGAATAAGTTCTTAATTACAATTAATGATAATGTTAATTATCTACATTCAACAGCTTTAAGTAATGAAATATATCTTGCTGCTTATAAAGAATATGAAACTAAGAAAAATAAGTATGGAGATATAGCAAGCATATCTGAAGGCGATGATGGATTTGTATATATATGTAATATTGATCTAGAAGCCGAAAAGTTTGAATATCCAGCTGATAATGATCCGGAATATTATTCACAACAACTTAGTGGTGAAAGTTCAGATGTTGATGTGATTTATTTTGCAATGACCGGAAAAGGATATGATTGCAAGTGATACAAAATTTTTGTATTAATGATTTCGAAGGTCCTTTGGACCTTCTATTACATTTAATAAGAAGTAGTCAAATGGATATTTATGAAATAAATGTTGAAAGTATTACTAGTCAATATTTAGATTTTATAAATAATTCAAGAGAATTATCTGTTGATATAGCATCAGAGTATTTAGTTATGGCTGCAGAATTAATTCATCTTAAGAGTAAACTATTATTAAATAAAAAAGATGATGATAGTGAAGATGAAGGATACGAAATCAATAGTGAAGAAGAATTAAGAAGAAGATTATTAGAATATGAAAAGTTTAAAGGACTTACAGATCAATTCAAGCAATTAGAAGAAAAGAGAAGTGAGTTTTATACTAAGTTACCAAGTAATTTAAGTGAATTTAAGAATGAAGATTATCAATTAAATGGAGAATGTAGCGTTGATGATTTAATAAATGCTTTTGAAGCTTTTTTAGCTAGACAAAAGATGGCTAAACCACTTAATACAAAGATAACAAAAAAAGAATATAGTGTTTCAGAAAGAACAGTACAAATAAGAAGTATATTAAAGAAGAGAGGTAAATGTGAGTTTACTAGTTTGTTTGATGAATTATCTAAACCATATGTTATTGTTACTTTCTTATCAGTATTGGAAATGGCTAAAAATAATGAACTTAATATTACACAAGATAAAAACTTTGGTGATATTCTATTAGAAATGAAGTGAATTAAGTGAAAGAGTTAGGGATTTTGGAAGGTATTCTTTTTGTTATGGGTGATGAGGGAGTAGATTTAAAAACAATTTGCTCTATTATGAATATTACAGAAACAGAAGCAAAAAGTTTATTAATGGAATTAAAGAAGAATTATGAAAATGAAGATAGAGGATTAAGAATATCTTTTTTAGGTGAAGCGTTTAAATTAACTACTAAACAAGAACATAAAGAATATTATGAAAAATTAGTAGTAATGCCTGAGACTAATAAATTAAGTCAAGCTGCTTTAGAAATATTAGCAATAGTAGCTTATAATCAACCAATTACATGTCCAGAAATAAATGAAATAAGAGGAGTACAAAGTAATAATTTAGTACGTAAATTAGTGGCTAAGGGTTTGATTAAAGAAGCTGGTAAATCAGATTTGGCAGGAAGACCTAATTTATATCGTACGACAACAGAGTTTTTAGATTATTTTGGGTTAGCAACTATTGAGGATTTACCTAAGGTTGAACTTGATGAAGATAATATATCTGAAACAGAGTTATTTACTTCGATTTATAAGGATAACGAGGACAACTAGATTGTAAATTAATTAATTATGTAATATAATTAATTTACTTGCCCGTATGGCGGAATGGTAGACGCGATAGACTCAAAATCTATTGTCAGCGATGGCGTATCGGTTCAAGTCCGATTACGGGCACCATAAAGAATATAACTAGTTTAATAACTAGTTTTTTTGTGCTATCATTAAAATAGATAGTGTGGGAAGGAGGCATTATATGGTAGAATCTACTAAGTTATTCTTTACAAATTATTTTAATGCTAGTGGAAGAACTTCACGTAGACATTTTTGGTTAGCTATTTTAGGAATATTTTTAATTGAATTTGCTATTGGAGTTGTTGGTGGATTTGTTTGTGGATTTGCGGGAGTAGATCAAGATACTTCAATAATGATTGAAGGAGTACTTTCATTATTAATATTTATTCCGGTAATAACAATTCAAATAAGAAGACTACATGATATTAATAAGTCTGGTTGGTGGTTATTGTTAGACTTAATTGGTATTGGAGCAATCATATTATTTGTATTTTTCTGTCTTCCAAGTGTTGATAGTGGTAACAAGTATGGAGCTAGAGATAATTAAAAGATGAGAATAACTCATCTTTTTAATTATTTAAATAATACTATTTGACATTTTATATGTCTAAAGTGTCTAATTTTACTGTATAAAACATTTATGTTATAAACAAATGCGGTTTTTTATTTTTATTTGCATTTTTAGTATGTTATACTAATAATAGAAAAATAGAATAGAAAGCAAGGAATTAAAAATGGAAAACAATGATTTACAAGGAATTAATAATGCACCTGTTGAACCAGTAGCTCCAGTAGCACCTGTAACTCCAGTAGAGCCAGTTGCACCAGTTGCTCCAGTTCAACCAGTTGCACCAGTAGAACCAGTAGCTCCAGTAGCTCCAGTTCAACCAGTAACTCCTGTGGAACCAGTTGCTCCAGCAGCACCAGTTGCGCCTGTAGCACCAGTAGAACCAGTGGCTCCAGTACAACCTGTAGCTCCAGTTGCACCAGTTCAAGCAGCAGCAGGTCCAGTACAACCTGCAGCACCTGTTCAACCAGTTGCACCTATGGCACCAGCTCAACCTGCACCAGTAGCTCCACAAGAGAAAAAGAAGGGTAGTAAGTTACCTATTATATTAATTATAATAGTATTACTTATTGCTATAGGAGTAGGAGTATTCTTCTTATTTAGAAAGAATGCTAGTAAGCCTAAGACAATAGTAGATTCATCAATTGGATTACTATTTGATAAGTCTGAAACATTTAAGAAAGAACTTCAAGAAAGATTTAAATTTGATTATAAGAAAGAAACAATTCAAAATAATGGTACTTTCTCAATTAACTTTAATGGATCTGAAGGTCAATACAAGGATATCACACAAATTGGTAAGTTATCTTTAGCTTATGATAGTGTTATAAGCATACCAAAGAAACAAATGTCATTTAGTTTAAAATATTTAGAAAATGATAAAAGTATATTAGGTGGAGATGTATATTATAAAGAAAATAAAATATATTTCCAATCAACTGATTTAATCAATCAAGTATATTATATAGCTTTACCTGAAGATATTGATTTTGATAAGTTCTTAGAAGAAAATATTAAATCAATTACTTTTGATTCATATGACAAAATAATTGCTAAATTAGAAGAATATGTTAAAAAATCTGTTAAAGAAGAATATTTAGTACAAGAAAAAGGCGATTATAAAGTTGATGGTCAAGATATTAAAGGATTAAAAACATCATTTGATCTTACTTCAGCAAGATTAATTGATATGGAAAATGATATTATTAAATCTGCTTTAGAAGATGATGAATTTATTAAATTAATTGGCGAATTAACTGATACTCCAGAAACTACTATTAGAGAAGAATTAGAAGAAGTTAAAAAAGCAAATGAAAATGAATTAAAGAATGCAACAGGAGATGTTATAGTTACATTCAATATCTATAGTAATGAAATGGGTAAATATTTAGCCCTAGAAATTATTGAAGATAAAGAAACTGTATTAACTTCAGTTGATAAAGATGGAGTTAATACAATTAAACTAACAGTTGAAGAAACTCCAATTAATCTAGATTTTTCTGGTGGAATTGATTTTGCACCAGATAAGAAAGAGGAAGAAGTTAATTGTATTGGTGGAGACGAAACTAATTGTATGACAGTTGGTGAAACTGCGCCTAAAGGAGAAAAAGTTACATATACATTAACTTTAGATTCTAAGAATAAAGTTGGAACATTAACTTATAAAGATCAATCAATTAAGATAACTAAGACAACAAATGGTTATACATTTGATGCTAAATTCCAAGGTTTAACTGTATCTGGTGAATTTACTGATGAAATGAAGAATAAGAAAGAAGATTTAGGATTAAAAACTAATATTACAATGGGAGAACTAAAAGTTAATTTAGAAGCTAAACAATCTGTAGAAATTGTTGATAAAGTTAAAGAATTAGATACAAGCAATGCTAAAGACTTTAATAAGGTTAGTGATGCTGATGCTGAATTAATAATGGTTAATCTTGAAAAGAAGATTAATGAAAGCCCATTACTATCAGGTTTATTCCAAATGATGGAACCAACTTCACAATATGATTATGATGAAGATGACTGGGATTTCTAGTAAATAATTGATTAAAAAAGACTAATTTTGATTAGTCTTTTTTTTGTGAGATTTGCAATTTTTAGGGTTTTGTGGTATTATATGACGCAATTCAAGGGGAAAAGGTTGGTTGATATGAAGAAGTTTAGTAGTATTTTACTATTTGTATTGCTATTTGCGTCACTAAGTATAATATTTTTAATTTCTATTCTTTCTAAAAATAACTTTACTATGCAAACAACTTCGACAAGAAGTTTTATTGCTTATCTTTTAGATGATGTAAGTGCCTCAGACGATGTCATATTTATTACCGAAAAAACTGAAGAGGTTAGAGCAAAAAACGTATTGACTAAAATTATTGCTAATACAACTAAGAAAACAACTACCAAAGCCAAGAAGAATAATGATCTAGTCGAAAAAGACGGTAACGTAGCTGATAAATACGTTAAGAAAGTCGATAAACAACTTAACAAACTACCTGATAAAGTTGTTAAGAAGTTTAAAAGTAGTGGATGGACAATAGCAGTTACAGATAAGAATTTGGCCAAGACTTATTTTAACGGCGTATATTCAAGCGTTCGTGGAGTAACTATCTATAGTCAAAAAACAATATTAATTGAAGACAGAGATGCCGCAGTTGATAATTCACCATTACATGAAATGGGTCATTATGTAGATTTTATAAGCGGGATGGCTAGTAAAACCTCTGAATTTAAAAGTATTTACAAAGAAGAATGTAATACTTTCAAAAAGAATATTCCAAATGCAAGCTCAGTAAGAGACGAAATGGAATTCTTTGCAACAATATTTTGTTATTATTATAAGGATAGCGCAAAATGTACACCAAAAGCTAAAGCTTATGTAGAACAAATTATTGCTAATTTATAAAAGAGATTAGAAATAATCTCTTTTTTCATTTACAATTTTAGGAGAATAATATATAATTTTTATGTGGATGGGCGATTAGCTCAGTTGGTTAGAGCACCTGCCTTACAAGCAGGGGGTCATAGGTTCGAGTCCTATATCGCCCACCATTTTTTTATGTCAATTATTTTGACATTTTTTTATTTTCTAGAAAATAATGATATAATATTTTTAGAAAAGCTTGGTGATCTTATGAGAAATAAATATTGTAAATATTGTGGAGAAACAATTCCAGGGGATGCAGTTGTATGTACTCATTGTGGAAGACAGGTTGAAGTATTAAAAACAACATCACAAGTAGTTTTAACTGGTGGACTAGGTCAACCTAAAGATAAAATAGTAGCTTTATTATTATGCTTTTTTCTAGGTTTTTTAGGAGTTCATAAGTTTTATGAGGGAAAAGTAGGAATGGGTGTATTATATTTATTTACAATGGGATTATTTGGTATAGGAGTATTAGTAGATTTTATTGTCTTATTATTTAAGCCAAGTATATATTATGTATAGTTAAACTGGTTTTTCCAGTTTTTTTATTGCTTAACAATATGTTGGCACAAAAATATAAATAATTATAATTTTATATATTTATATATGGTTTATTTTTTGTTATAATTAGTATAGTATAAAATATAATCATTGGAGTTATTTATATGGAAAATAAAGAAAAGAGAAAAAGTTTATTTGTAAACGAAGATGGTACTTTAATTGTTCCTACGATTACATTTGTTGTTGTTTGCATAACTTCAATTATCGTATTTTTAGGATTTAGAAATTCTATAAATTTTACACCAAGACAACGTACAACAACAAAAGCAAGTGAAACAGATAAATCGACTACGACTACCAAAGAGTTCGAAGACGAGTGTACTAATTGTTCTTTATCTTTTACTAGACAATATATTGAAGTAGAAGCTAATACAACAATAGAATTAAGTGAAATCTTAACTTATAAAAATGTAAGTCCATATTATGTAAGATTTAAAGGTTATGATGAAAATTTAATTAGTATAGATACTAGTAAACAAGTAGTTAAAATAAAGAATGCTTTAGGAGAATCTAATTTAACTGCTTATTATCAAAATTTAAGTACATCAATTAAGATTATAATTGATCAAAAATATATTAGTGATGCAGATTTTGAAAATAGAATTAATTATGTTTATCAAGGAACTACTAGTTTATTAGATGTTAAATTATATCCAACAGGTATTGATCGTAAATATTTATCAATGGTTTCTTTAGATAAGGATATAGTAGATTTTGATCAAAGTGGTCAATTATTAGCTAAACAAATTGGTAAAGCAACAATTAGATTAGATGTTGATGGAGTTAATGATGATGATCAAAAGACAACAATTGTATATGTTGTAAGAAATAAAATTCAAGTATTCTATAGAACAGAAGAAGGATACTATATGAATGAAGATTCAACAAAATATACATCAAAGATAAATGGTACGATATATCTGGCGGTTAAGTTTGAAGATATAGAGAAAAAAGGTTATAGTGTTGAGGATGGAGATCTAGATGTTAAATGGGAAAATTATGGATGTTTAGCAGTTAGAGAAGAAGGAGTAACTTATGACTCTGTTAATCCAGCAGATCCAACAATGTATATCTTTAAGGTGCCTTTAAAATATGATGCAGATAATATGATAGATAAAGGATATAATGGTATAGAAATTGTATTTAGTTTACCAGATGGATCTAAAGCACAATTTAACATTGATAGAAAATAAAAAAGCTTGATATAAGCTTTTTTTCTTGGAGGGAATATGAAGACAATATTATTTGATATGGATGGAACACTGTGGAATACTTCAGATATTACATATAAGATAGCTAATGAAGTGGGTAGTAAATATCCAGATGTTAAACATATATCTAAAGAAGCAATAGATAAAAGTATGGGATTAAATAAAAGTGGAGTAGCAGAAAACTATATGCCATATTTAGATAAAGAAAGAAGAGAATTAATTAGTGATAAAATAATGGAGAATGTTTCAAGATATTTGAATGAATATGGAGGAAATGTTTATCCAGGAGTTATTGATACTTTAAGAATATTAAAAGATAGTTTTAAATTAGGAGTAGTGACTAATAATATAAATGAATATGCTGAATCTTTTGCTAGAACAACTAAAACAGAAGATTGTTTTGATTATTTATATGGAGCTGCTTCTTATGGTATTAGTAAGGGAGAATTAATAAGAAAGATTATTAAAGATAATAATTTAGAAGATGTAATATATATAGGAGATACAGTAATGGATTTAGAGGCTAGTAAAGTAGCTAATATACCTTTTATATATGCTAGTTATGGATTTGGTAATAATGTTACAGAATATAGCAATATTATTAAAGAATTTAAAGAATTATTAGATGTTTTAGACAAATAAAAAACTGCTTAAATTAAGCAGTTTTATTATAAGTTTTCCATTCACGGTTAGTTAATGTGATTCTAACACCGTCGATTACTTTAGTTTGTTTATTAAGATTTTGAGTTTTTTTAGTTCTGTTTTTAGCATGTGATACACTATTTGCTGTATTTGGTTTTCTACCTGTTACAATCTTTGCCACTTTGGTTTCCCTCCTTACGAATTCGTTATTGATTATATCAATTAAATGGTATTTAGTCAACCATTTTTAGTTTATTAAACTGCTATTTTAATTGTAAATAGACGGATGTTTGTTTTATAATGAAATTGAGGAGGTTAGATGAGATATGTTTGCACCTTTAGGTATAAAAACTGATTATAGTTTATTACAAAGTCTTATAAAAATTAAAGACTTGATTGATTATGCAAATAATTCTCATTTAACATGTCTAGGAATATTAGATGATAACTTGAGTGGATCACATACTTTTTATGAGAGTTGTGTTAAAAATAATATTAAACCTATTATTGGTTTATTAACATATATTAATAATAAGAAAATATATTTATATCCGAGGAATTATAAGGGATTATCAGAAATGTTTAGATATTCTAAATATCGCTTAAAAAATGAAGTTACAGTAGATATATTAAAAGAATATTTAGATGATGTATTAGTAGTATTACCTCCGGATAGCTATGAATTATATGGAGATTTTGAAGATAATATATTCTTAAGTTATTATGATGATAGTAGTGAAGTAAGAGCTAAGTTAATAACAGATAATATAGTATATATAAATGAAACTATTAGTTTAAATATTAATTCTTGTAAATATGTTAATTATTTAGAATTAATAAAGAAAAATGAGGCTTTAGGAGATATAGAATTTAAGAATTATGATGCTCAAGTAATAAAAATATTAGATAAAGATACAAGTAAATTTACGGATTTGATTAATATTGAGTTTCCTAAGAATAAGAAATATATTCCACATTTTAGTGATGAGATAAAGAATAGTAAAGAATATTTAAGAGAATTAGCTAATTTAGGATTAAAAAAGAGACTAAATGGTAAAGTAACTAAAGAGTATCAAGATAGATTAAATTATGAATTAGATATAATCGATTCAATGGGATTTACAGATTATTTCTTAATAGTATTTGATTATGTTAGATATGCAGTTAAAAATGATATTTATGTAGGAGTAGGAAGAGGTAGTGCTGCTGGTTCGTTAGTAGCTTATTCTTTAGGAATTACATGGATTGATTCAATTAAATATAATTTATTATTTGAAAGATTTTTAAATCCGGAAAGAGTTACTATGCCAGATATAGATGTAGACTTTGAGGATGAAAAAAGAGAACAAGTTGTAGATTATGTTAAAGAAAAATATGGTAATGAAAATGTAGGTCATATATTAGCATATGGAACTATGACAGCTAGAGAAGTAATAAGAGTCGTAGGTAAGATTAATCATATTGAAGATAGATTATTAGATAATTTTTGTAAGAAATTAAATAGTAAATTACCTTTAAAAGATAATTTAAATGAAGATGTAAAAAGATATTTAGATGGTAATAGTCAATTAAGAAAAGTATATAATGAAGCATATTTTCTTGAAGGTTTAAAGAAACATATTGGAACACATGCTGCAGGTGTAGTTATTTCATCTGTGCCATTAGATACTGTTACACCAATATTATTAAGTGGTGATGAATATTTAATTGGTTATGATAAAGATGAGTTAGAGTCTTTAGGTTTAATTAAGATGGATTTCTTATCAATAGAGAAATTAACAATAATGACTAATATTGTAAGAAGTGTTAATAAAGCATTAGATTTAAACATAAATATTAATACAATTAATTTAGATGATTCAAAAGTATATAAATTATTCCAAGAAGGAAATACAACAGGAATATTTCAGTTTGAATCAGGAGGTATGAAAGTCTTTTTAAGAAGATTAAAACCAAAAAACTTTAACGATTTATTCTTAGCTAATGCTATATTTAGACCTGGTGCTAGTGATAGTATTGATGAATATTTAGATAGACGTAATGGAAGAAAGAAAATAACTTATTTTGATGATAGTTTAAAACCAATATTGGAAGATACTTGTGGGATATTGATTTATCAAGAACAAGTAATGCAAATATTAAATACAATGGGTGGTTATAGTTATGCGGAAGCAGATATTATAAGAAGAGCTATTAGTAAAAAGAAATTAAATGTTATTGAAGATAATCGAGGAAAGTTTATTGAAAGAGCAATTAATAATGGTTATAAAGAAGAAGTAGCAAGAGAAGTATATGAAAATATAGTTAAGTTTGCAGGATTTGGATTTAATAAATCACATGCTGTAGCATATGCGATGATTGCATATCAAATGGCATATTTAAAAGCTTATTATGAAGAATATTATTTTGTTAATTTATTAAATAATAATAGTGGAGAAGTTAAAAATAGAGAATATATTAATGAATGTAAAGCTCTAGGTATTAAATTCCTTAGTCCAGACATAAATATAGCCCAAGAGACGTACTTTATTAGTGGAGGAGATATATGTATACCTTTCAATGTAATTAAAGGCGTAGGGCGTAATATTAGCCAAGCAATAATAACTGAAAGAGAAAAGAATGGAGAATTTACTTCATTTGCTAATTTCATTGCTAGATGTTATAACGGTTCAATTAAAAGAAATGTATTAGAGGTATTAATATATGCTGGTTCTTTTGATAAATTAGGATATAATAAAGCAACATTAATAAAGAATTTAGATGATTTAATAATGTATGGAGATTTAATAAAAGCTTTAGATGCTAATTCAGTTAGTGAACCAGAAATAACTTTAGTAGATGAATATGATGATTTATTTATAATTAATAAACAAGTAGAATTATTAGGTTATTATTATTCTAATCATCCTGCTAGTAAATATCCGGATGTTATGAAAGCTAAAGATATTAGAAATTATTTTGATAAATTAGTTAAAAGTGTAGTAATAGTAGATAAAATAAAAACAATTAAAACAAAGAATAATGATGATATGGCATTTATAACTGGTAGTGATGAAACAGGTATAATGGATTTAGTAGTATTTCCTAGTTCTATTGGAGAATTAACGAATATTAAAGTTGGAGATTTAATACTTGTTAGTGGAAAAATAGAAAGAAGAAATAATAATTTTCAATTAGTAATAAAACAAATAAAGAAACAATGATTATTCATTGTTTTTTTATTATTTTATGTTATTATAGATAATACTTATGTAAGGAGAGATATATAATGGAAAACAATCTTATTTATCAAAGTTATATTTCGCCAATACCAGAATTCTTAGAAAAATATTTACAATTAGATATATTGCAAAGATTAAAAGGTATATCATTCTTTTGTGGTATGGATTATGCTTCAAAAGATATGTATGATTTTAAATATTATATTTCAAGATATGATCATTCATTAAATGTAGCTTTAATAGTATGGAGATTAACCCATGATAAGAAAGCAACTTTAGCAGGTTTATTTCATGATATATCTACGCCAGTATTTTCACATGTTATAGATTATATGAATGGTGATTATGTTAATCAAGAAAGTACAGAAGAATATACAGAAAAGATATTAAATAGTTCAGAAGAATTAAAAGAATATTTAGCTAGTGATGGATTAACAGTCGAAGATATTGCTGATTTTAAGAAATATTCGATAGTAGATTTAGATAGACCAAAGATGTGTGCTGACAGATTAGATGGAGTATTAAGTGCTGGTATGTCTTGGACTAAATTAGTTAGATTAGATGATGCGTTAAGTGTAATAGATAATACTTTAGTATCTATTAATGAAGATGGAGAAAAAGAAATAAGTTTTAATTCATATGATGTTGCTGCTTATGTAAGTTATATGAATGATGCAATAAATCGTATGACACATTCAAATGAAGATATATATATGATGATATTATTATCGAGAATAGTAAAAAGATGTTTAGATACGAATTTAATGGCATATAATGATTTATTTGTATTAGAAGAACAAGATGTCGTAGATATTATTGAGAATAATATAGATAATGATATAGTATTAAATGCATTATGGGATGAATTTAAAAATATTAAAGTAGTATCTAAAGTAATGGATGTTAAAGTTAAACAAAAAGTATTAAGACCATTAGTAGGTACTTTTAGACTTAATTAGTTTTATTTTATTATGGTTTTTGATATAATAAAATAGAGTGATGTAGAATGAAGTCGAAATTGGTTAGTTTAATTGTAGCAATTTTAGTATTTGCAGTCTTTTTAATCGGAGATTTTGCATATTTATCTTATGCGACAAATAACATTAAGAAGAAATATGAAACAATATCCGAAGAAGTAAAAGATGATAATGATAATACGGAAAAAGAAGATAATACGGACGAAGTATCTACGGATGAGTCAACTACTGAAGAAAAGACAACTGATCAAGTAGGTGATGATGATCCAACTGAAGGACCAGAAATTGAAGATACAACAACTACTTCGTCAACATCTGAAGTTGAAGAGTTAGTTAGTGTTAATCCAGAAACAACAGAACAAGAACCAACTGTTCCTGTTGTAACTGGTACAAGTAGTACAAAAACAAGTTCTAGTATAACTAAAACAACACCTACGACTAAGAAGACTACGACAAAAGCAGGTGGAGGAACAACAAAGAAAACAACTACAAAAAAGACAACAACAAAGAAAACTACGACGAAGAAATCATCAAGTAGTTCATCAAGAAAAACAGTTTCTACAAGTCATTCAATTGTGCCAACAACAACAGAAACAACTATGAAACCTGCGGGTTATAATTCTTATTATTCAAATGCATTAACATCATGGGAATGGTCTATGTTTAATGCCATAAATAATAAGAGACAAGAAAATGGTTTACAACCAGTTGTAATGGCTGATGAATTAAGATTAAAAGCTGAAGATGCAGCAAATATGTATTTAACAAAAAGTAATGATGAAGTTAAAGCATTCTTAAAGGGATATGCATTTAGAGCATTTAAAGAAAATGGTGTAAATCAAACAAACGGATATGAATATTTCAATCGAAGATTACTTGAGGATAGTACATGTAAATTATTAACTAGTAGTTTATATAGATATGTAGGTATTGGTATTTTACATGCAAGAGTAAGTTCAGGAGAAACGTTAGATTCGGTTGTTGTAATATATAAATAGACAAGGAGATAATATATGTTCGAATATATGGGGGATCGCTTATCTAATGCGATAAAGAATATAAAAGGTATGGGACGCATTACGGAAGAAAACATTAGCGAAGCAATGAGAGAAATCCGTATGGCTTTATTAGAAGCTGACGTTAACTATGAAGTAGTAAAAGAATTTACAAGAAATGTTAAAGAAAAAGCTTTAGGTTTAGATGTAGAGAAATCATTAAAACCAGAAGAAATATTTATTAAATTATGTAAAGATGAATTAGTTAGTTTATTAGGTGGCGATTATGTTGCATTAGAAACTAATAAGTATCCAACGATTATAATGATGGTTGGTTTACAAGGTTCAGGTAAAACAACAACTAGTGGTAAGATAGCTAATTTAGTTAGAAAGAAAAATAAAAAACATCCTTTATTAGTAGCTTGTGATGTATATAGACCTGCTGCTATTGATCAATTAAAAGAAATTGGTAAATCATTAGATATACCAGTTTATGATGAAGGTAAAGGTAATCCGGTAGAAATAGTAAAACATGCTTTAGATTATGCTAAGGAAAATAAAAATGATTTTATTATTATAGATACAGCTGGACGTTTACATATTGATGAAACTTTAATGGATGAGTTAAAGAATATTGAAGATACTGTTAATCCACATGAAATATTATTAGTAATTGACGCTATGATGGGTCAAGATGCGATAAATGTTATCAAGGGATTTAATGATAAGTTAGGTTTAACGGGAGCAATATTAACTAAGTTAGATGGTAATACTAAAGGTGGTGTTGCTTTATCTGTTAGACATTTAACTAATGTACCAATTAAGTTTGTTGGTGATTCAGAAAAACTAGATGGATTAAGTGAATTCTATCCAGAAAGAATGGCTGAACGTATATTAGATATGGGAGATATATTATCTATTGCAGAAAAAGTAGAAAATGTTATCTCTGAAGAAGATGCAACTAACTTATCTAAGAAGATGCGTAAAGGAGATTATGATCTTGAAGATTTCTTAACTAATTTAAAACAAATAAGAAAATTAGGACCATTAGAAAATCTATTAAAGATGATTCCTGGAGCACGTAAGATGGGACTTGGAGATGTTCAAGTAAATCCTAAAGATATGGCCCATATTGAAGCAATAATACTTTCAATGACACCATATGAACGTAGACATCCAGAATGTTTAAAGAATTCACGTAAATTAAGAATTAGTAAAGGTTCTGGAAGAAGCGTCGAAGAAATAAATCGTTTGTTAAAACAATTTGAACAAATGAAAACAATGATGAAACAATTTAGTAATGGAAATATGAAAATGCCATTTTAAAATAACCTCGTATTATCGAGGTTTTTTGTTGGATATAATTGTGTTATAATTTTAATAGGTGGTTTTATGGGTAAAACAAAATATGTATTATATGGAATATTTATTGGTTTTATATTAATAAGTTTAGTAGCTATAGGTAAAGCTTATTATAATATCAATCAAGAAATATATATAAAAGATATAGATAAGTATACAGACGCAATAATGCGTATGAAGAATAGAGTTGAAGAAAAGAAATTAACTGATAGTTGTAAATCAGCTTTAGATAAAACAATTGATAGAGTTAATAATACGCATTTTAAAACAGGTAAAGTTAAACAAAAAGATTATTATGAAGCATATTTTAAAGATAATGAAACATTCTTAGATTATTATCAATTAGTTATAGATGAATGTAATATAGATAATAATGATAAGATATATGGAATGGCTTTAAGTGCATATAGTTTCCCATTAGAAATAAAGAATAATTATTATTTAAATTATGAATTACATTTTAAAGATTTAACTAATGGACAAGATTTAAGAAAAGAAGAACAAGAAGTAAAGAGTTTTAATACTAAGTATATGGAATTAATGGTATTAGATAGTCTTTTGGAGGTATTAAAATGAGATTAAGTATACATCCGAATTATCGAAATATTTATTATTTAACATATGTAGTTAATATATTAATAGGTATATTTTTTATAGTTAATTATGGAACTATAAAAGGATTTAATACAGAATCAATAATATTAATAATATTAATGAGTTTATGTAGTTTAGTAGTATTATTTTGTTTTTTTAAGAAGAAAAAGAAAATAGAAAAATTTGATTTAGTTTTTATGTGGACATATATTGTATATGTAATATTATTTTTAGTATTATGTTTAAATTATCAAAGATTATATTTTAATACATATAATTTATTATATTTTAAAAATTATTTAATAGGACCATATATAATATTTGTGATTGAAGGATTTTTAAGTAATAGTAAAAAAGTTAATTTACAAAAACATAAGAATTAATTATAATGAGGATAGGGTGATAGAATGAAAAAACTATTTGATAGTAAAGTTGCTCAATTAGCATTAGTAGGATTTTTAGTAATTGCAGCTAGTATTGCATTTTATTTCTTATTGTTTCATCTTCAAACAATAGCTAATGCAATAAAAAAACTATTTAGTATTATGACGCCTTTAATAATAGGGTTAGTACTAGCATATATTATGAATCCGTTTGTTAAATTATTTGAAAAGAGTTTATTTAAAGGAATAAAGAAATATAATATAAGAAGAAATTTAAGTATATTTTGTTCAGTTATATTAATATTAGGAGCAATAGCAGCATTAATGGCAGTTGTTATACCTCAATTCTTATATAGTGCACAATCATTAGTAATTAATGCTTCAAGTTATGCTAATAACTTAGAGAATACAATAATGAGTTGGGTAGGTAAAAATCCAGAATTATATAATATGATCTCACCACATGTAGATAATATTAAAAATTCAATAATAGAATTTGCTAATAAAACAGTTGTACCATCACCAGAAAGTGCTTTTTCAATATTTAGTGATAGTGTAAAAGGTGCTGTTAGTGGTTTATTTAATGCTTTGATTGGTTTAGTATTCTCAATATATATACTAGCTAATACAAGTAAATTTGCAGCACAAATTAGAAAAGGTTTATATTCGTTATTTGATATTAATAAAGTAAATGCTACAATCGAAGAAATTAAACATGTTAATCAAGTATTTAATAGTTTCATGACTGGTAAAATATGTGATTCATTTGGTTTTGTATTTGTATGTACATTCCTTTTCTTATTAATATTTAAATACCCATATGCATTATTAATTGCAGTTATTATAGGTTTAACTGATTTAATACCTTATTTTGGACCGTATATTGGTACGATACCAAGCGCAATATTAATATTCTTAATAAGTCCACTTAAGGCGTTAATATTTATTATCTTTATTGTAGTACTACAACAAGTAGATAGTAATATTGTTACACCAAGAATACAAACACAAGCTACTGGATTACCAAGTTTCTGGGTACTATTCTCAATTATGTTATTTGGTGGTTTATTCAAATTGGTAGGTATCTTAATTGCGGTACCGTGTTTTACGATTATTTATGAATTATCACGTGATTATATTGAAAGTAGATTAAGAAAGAAAAACTTACCTGAAGATACAGAATATTATTACGATTTAGATAATATTGAAGTTAAAAAAGTAAAAGCAAAATTATAGAGAAAGTAAAATTTCTCTTTTTTGTTGGCAATTAACATATAATATTGTTTATTTTATTGTAAATATCATGCTATAATAAGAGATGATAGAGAGTGTGATTCTTTATGAAGAGAAGACGTAATTTTAAAAGTATTATCTTTATTTTATTATGGATTCTAGTTAGTGCTGGAATTGGATATGGATATTATTATTTTAGAGAAGATTTTATGAATAATAGTAAATATGAAATAAGTTCTAAATATCCAGTTAATAGTTATAATATAGCTTTAAGTATAATGGATTCAAATAAAGTAGATGTTACAGAAACAGTTATAGTTAATACTAATGGAGAAGATGTAATTGAAAGTGATTTTAGTAAGACTTTCCCATTATGGCAAGTTAACTATGATGATGAAGGAAAATTACAACATAATAGAGTATCAATTAAGAGTTTAAGAAATCCGGAAGGACCATATAAAGTTGATGAAAAAACTAATAGTCAAACAATTCATTTAAGTGGAGAAGAGTTTGGTAATAGTGGAACACATACTTATACCCTTAAGTATAGATATCATATGGGACAAGATAAGTATGTAGGAAAAGATGTATTATCATTTAGATTATTTGATAAGATTGATAGAACTTTAGTAGATCGTATTAATTTCTCAATTACTTTCCCTAACACTAAAGCAGAAATACATTTATATGATGGTTCAAAAGATATTGGTTCATTAATGCAAGTTAAGAACGGAGAAAATACTATTCTTGTATCATTAGATGATTATGAAATAAAAGATTTTATAACATTATATGCGGAATTCCCAGATAATTTCTTTACAAGTTTTACATATAATTATAATTATGTATGTTTAATAGTATGTAGTGTAGTTATTTTAATATCTTTAGGAGCTTTCTCCGTATGGTTATTACAATATGAAAAGAGAAATAAAAAGATAAAGAGTACACCGCATTATCCAACTGATGGATTAGATCCAGCATCTATAGGTTATATAGGTGGAGAAAATGATTTAAGTAGATTAACTTATGCATTACTTGCTAATTTAGTATTAAAAGGACATATTGATGCACAAAAAGTAGATGGAGAATTAATAGTTAAAAAAGGTTTAGCTAGATTTGATGCTAAAGTAATGAGTACTAATGAAAGAGCATTATATAATACATTATTCTCAAGTGAAAAAGAAGTTAAAGTTAATAAGTTTAATTTCCAACAATTAAAGAATAATATTAGTGAACACATATATGAAAAATTAGATAAGAAATTTAATAAATTTGAAAATAGTAAATCAGTAGTGTATTTAGCAATTATAAATATTGTATTGTTATGTGGTTGGTTATTTGCTTATGTTATGTATAATGATATGGAACCAGTATTTGAATTCTTATATCCAATAGCATTTGGTATACCAGTAATAACTACTTTAATAGCTATATTTGTTAATAGAAAGTTTACTTATGGTTATCGTATTTGTACAAAAGTTGAAGGTTTAAGAGAGTTCTACGAAAATGCTGAACAAACGGATTTTGATTTATTATTATTCGATGATAAAGAATATTATATAAAGAGTATTCCATATATTTATATTCTTAGATGTAATAATCCAATTATTAATGAATTTGTTAAAGAAAAGTGTAATGTTTTATTTGATGTTGAAGATGGATTATTAACACAAGATATAATTAATTAGAAGTAATGAAAAATTACTTCTTTTTTTTATTTTTTTTGCTACAATATATATGTGCTGAGAAGGAAGATGTTTATGAAGGAACTAGAGTATCCTTTTGATTCAGAATATATATTACAAAAAAAGAAGAGTATAAAAAGAGAATTACTAGATAGTAAAAAGAACTTTATAGAAAAGAAAATTGCTATTCTAGGAGGAAGTACTACAAATGATATCAAATTAGTATTAGAATTATTCTTACTTAATTATGGAATAAAGGCGGAATTTTATGAATCAGAATATAATAAATATTATGAAGATGCTTTATTTGGTAATGAAGAATTAGATAAGTTTAAACCAGATATTATTTATATTCATACTACTAATAGAAATATTAATTATTATCCAAGTGTAAGAGATAGTGAAGAAGAAGTTAATAATAAGTTAAATAATGAATATAATAGATTTGTTAGTATATGGGAATCTTTAAGTAATAAATATAATGCGATTATTATTCAAAATAATTTTGATTATTTGTATTATCGTTTATTAGGTAATAAAGATAGTGTTGATTATAGAGGAAAGAATAATTATATAACAAGATTAAATATGTTATTTAATGAATATGTTAATAAGCATAATAATATTTATATTAATGATATTAATTATGTTAGTTCTTGTTATGGATTAGATAAGTGGGCTAATGAGTTTTATTGGTATATGTATAAATATGCATTAGATATTCAAGCAATACCTAGTTTAGCATTTAATATAGCTAATATAATTAAAGCTATATATGGCAAGAATAAGAAAGCATTTGTATTAGATTTAGATAATACTTTATGGGGTGGAGTAATTGGTGATGATGGAGTAGATGCTATTCATGTAGGTCCTGAAACATCAAATGATCAAGTATATTATGAATTTCAACAATATATAAAAGATCATAAAGATTTGGGTGTTATATTAAATATAGCCTCTAAGAATTATTATGATGTAGCTATGGAAGGATTAAAGAGACCAGGAAGTGTATTAAAACTAGAAGATTTTATAATTAGTAAAATTAATTGGGAGCCAAAACATGAAAATATAAAGACAATGGGACAAGAATTAAATCTTGGTTGTGATAGTTTTGTATTTCTTGATGATAATCCAGCAGAAAGAAAAATAGTATCTGATTATGTCGAAGGAATAAGTGCTCCAGAATTAGATAGAGCAGAGAATTATATACGTATAATAGATAAGAATGGTTATTTTGAGTGTATTAGCTTATCAGATGAAGATCGTAATAAAGATAAAATGTATAGAGATAATGCTAAAAGAAGTGAAATGATGGCTACTTTCTCTAACTATGATGATTATTTAAAATCATTAAAAATGAAAGCGGAAATAAAGAGTTTTAAACCAATATATTTAGAAAGAATAACACAATTAACTAATAAGAGTAATCAATTTAATTTAACTACTAAAAGATATAGTGAAATTGATATAAAAAATATATATGAAGATAATAATTACATTAAATTATATGGTAAGTTAGAGGATATATTTGGTGATAATGGAGTTATATCAATAGTTATAGGTAATGTTAAAGAAAAAGAATTACATATTGATTTATGGGTTATGAGTTGTCGTGTATTAAAAAGAAAAATGGAATATGCGATGATGGATGAATTAGTTAAGAGATGTAAAAAGAATAAAATAGAAAAAATATATGGATATTATTATCCAACAGTTAAGAATAAATTAGTATTAAACTTTTATGATGATATGGGATTTAATTTAGATAATGAAGATGAAAATGGTAATAAAACATATTCATTATTAGTTAAAGATTATAAAAAACAATGTAAGGTAATAAAAGTTGACAATAAAGAATAAAGCATATATTAAAATATATGCTTTTTATGTTATACTATAGATAGTAGGAGATTAGATATTATGGAAAAAATAAAGAAGGATTTACCTAAATGGAGTGAATTAACAATAATTGAAAGAGTATTATTAGTAATATCTTATATAATATGGTTTGGAGCTTTATCAGTATATACAATTGCTTTATATAAAGATAATATTAAATTAGAATATTTTAATTATATTATGCCATTGGTAGCATTATCATTATTTATGGAAGCCTATGTATATCGCTCTAAGAAAGAAATAGCTATAGTATGTGGAGTTTGTGGAACTTTCTTAATAATTATGGCTATTATATTTACAGTATTATTTAATTAAGAGGTTAATATATGAGAAGGATCAAAACAAGTTTTATAAATTTTGGAATTATTGGAGTAATGATGGGAGTGTTATTTGCTTTATTAACAGCATTCTTATTAAATTATTTACAAGATTCATATGATTTTGCTGTAACAATTAGTTATTCAGAATGGTTATTAGTATTAATACCATGTTTTGGATTAATTGGAGGCTTATTTAATACTTTAGTAGCTTTATTTATTGAAGAAGAAGAAAAACCTAAGAAAAAATTCCTTTTCTTCCGTAAATAGGTTAATAATATTAGTTGAAAAGAAAAAGATATTATAATAAAATAAAAATAGAGAGAGTAGCAATGATTGTGAGGGATTGTTATGAAAAATAAAAAGAAAAAAAATAATAATATGTCTCCCGAAAATAAGAAAAAATTAGAAGAATTAAAGGATGCAAAAAAACCTGGTTCTTTTGATAATGAAGAAAAAAAGGAAGAACATAAAGAAGAAAAACATGAGGAAGTAAAAGAAGAGGTTAAAGAAGAACCAAAAGAAGAAAAAAAGGAAGAACCTCGTGAAGAAGTAAAAGAAGAACCAAAGGCTGAAGAAACTCCAAAAGAGGAAGGTTCTAAGAAGAAGAAAAAGAAAGATAAAAAGAAAGAACAACAACCTCAAGAAGAAAAACATGAGGAAGTAAAGGAAGAACAACCAGAAGAGCCTAAGGAAGAAGAAAAGCCTGAAGAAAAGGAAGAGCCAAAAGAAGAAGTTAAAGAGGAAGAAAAGCAAGAGGAAGAACCAAAGGAAGAAGAAAAACCTGAGGAAAAACCTGTAGAAACTCCTCAAGTTCCAGTTGCGCCAAAAACAGTTGTTATTACAACTGCACCTAGAACAGTTAATGTAGCTACAACAACTCAACCTAGTGCAGCTCCAAGTGGACAACCAAATGCTTTCAATAGTACTTCAAATGGTGTTACAACAAGAATGGGTTCTAATGTATATGGTGCTCAAACTCTTGAACAAAAATTAGCTCAACAAGAAAGAGAATATTATAAGAATAAAAAGAAAACAGGTTTAAGAGATGTTGGAATGTATTTAGCAATGGCTTTAGTTATTGTATTATGTGCAATTATTCTAGCAGCATTATTAGGTTTAACACCAGATAAATGGTTTAAGAAACCGACAACTACAACAACTACAAGACCATATACTTATGTAATTACAACATCAACAACTCCAGGAGTTATAACTGTATCTAAATCTACAGCTTCTCCTAGAGCAACACATACTAAATTTGTTGATAGAGGTCAAACATCATCACAATATCAAAGAACTACTTCAAAAAATAAGACAGTAGCTTATACAACAAATAAGTGCCCTGGTAATAAAGTTCCACAAGGTGAATATTGTAGATGTCCAGAAGGAACACATGATGCAGGTAATGATAATTGTGTTGCAAACGAACCTTCAGAATAAGTAATGTAAATTAAAGAAAAGAAGACAAAATATCTTCTTTTTTTTTGCCATTTATTATAATATATTAGTGGAGGAATAATTATGAAGGATTTACATAGTCATTTTTTATATGGCGTAGATGATGGGTCAAAAAGTGTTGAATCAACAAGAAAAATGCTTGAGTATGCTCATAGTTGTGGAATCAAGGATATAATGTTTACTCCACATTACATAAAAGATAGTGAATATAAATCGGATAAAAAGAATAATATGGATCGATTTATAGTAGTAAAAGAAATAGCATTAGAATTTGGTATTAATATATATTTAGGTAATGAAGTTTTTATTTGTAATGATTTAGTAGATTTAATAAAAAGTGGAGAAGTTGCTACATTAAATAATTCTAAATATGTATTAGTAGAAATACCAATGTATTCAAAAATAAATAATGTAGAAAATATATTTAAAGATATATTAGAAAATGGTTATGTACCAATACTTGCTCATCCAGAAAGATATGTAGTTTATGAAGATCATTTAGATTTCTTTAGGGAATTACATGATATGGGAGTATTAATGCAAGTAAATATGCCCTCAATTGTTGGTATATATGGTAGAAAAGCTAAATCAATGGCTAAGAAGTTATTGAAAGCTAAATTAATTGATTTTGTGGGTAGTGATATTCATTCATCTCATGAAAAAAAATATGATAAATTAGTTGATGCCGAACATAAAATTAAAAGATATGTAGGTAAAGAACAAGCTGATAATATATTATTTAAGAATTTTGATAGAGTAATTAATAACGCCGATATTGATATTTAGTTGATTTTTTTGGAATTTGTGCTATAATTTTAATTACTTTTGTGTTTTGTTACGTAGAAGAAGAAAGGGAGTTATTATGAGCGAAGAATTAGAAATGCTTAATAATCCTAAGTCAAGGGTTGCTGAAGCTATTAAAACGATTCGTACAAACCTAGATTTTAATAATATAGATGGTAGTAAAAAAAGAGTATTATTAACATCATCACAACCAGGTGAAGGTAAAAGCTTTATAGCCGCTTGCTTAGCATATTCTTATGCTGCAACTGGTAAGAAAGTTTTAATCATAGATTGTGACTTAAGAAGGGGAAGACAAAGTAGTTTATTTGGAGTTTTAAATAAGAAGGGTTTATCTAACTTACTTATTACAGATTTAACAGATGTTAAAATTGTTCCAATTCAAACTAAAATTAATAATGTTTATCTAATACCTAGTGGAGTTGTACCTCCAAATCCTAGTGAATTATTAGGTAGTAGTAATATGTCTAAATTAATTTCATTATTAGAGAATGATTTCGATGTAATTATATTTGATTGTCCACCAGTTATTGGATTATCCGATACATTAATCATTACTAAATACGTTGATTACTCAATAGTAGTTGCTTCATATAAAGATACACCTATTGAAGCACTAAAGAAAACTTGTAAATCATTAGAAGCAGTTAATGCTAAAATAGCAGGAATTGTATTTAATAAAGTAGCTGTAGGAGGCCGTGGTTATTATGGTAATTATGGTTATTATGGTTCGTATTATGAGTAGGAGGGTAAGAGAATGGAAGAAATCGATTTAGTTCAATTATTTAACTACTTTAAATCAAAATGGTTTTATATCTTATTTGCAGTTTCTTTAGCATTTTGTGTATCAAGTGTTTATGTAAATCAATTTAGACAATTAGAGTATACAAGTTATACTAAAATAATATTAAATCAAGCATCTACTAGTGAAACAATTAATACTCAAGATATTAATTTAAATCAATCATTAGTGCCTGATTATACAGAAATAATTAAAAGTAAATTAGTTTTAAATCAAGTAATAGATTTATTAGATTTAGATTTAGAATATGAAGATTTAGTTAAAAAGATATCTGTTGCTGGTGTTAATGGAACATCAGTTATAAAGATAAGTGTTACAGATGTAGATCCAAATGTCGCATGTGACATAGCTAGTACAATAGCTAATGTATTCATGAAAGAAGTCGGAGATATCTATAAACTAGATAATATAAGTGTATTAGATGAAGCTGAAGTGTCAGTTAAATCATCTAGTACATCTGCCTTAAAAATAATTGCTATTGCTATTGTTGTTGGTGCTATTGTAAGTTGTGGTATTATATTCGTATTCTTCTATTTCGATACAACAATCAAAGATGAAGATATGATTGAAAGTGCTGTTGGTATTCCAGTTATTGGTACTGTACCATATGATGAAAAATCAACAAAGAAAACAACTAAAACTAATAAAGTTGCTGATACTACTAGTGAAGTAATAGTAGAAAAGGTTAGAAAAGAAATAGTTGAAGTTACAGAAGAAAAACCTAAAAGAAGTACAAGATCAACAAGTACTAAAAAAGGTGAAAGAGTTGTAGCTAAACGTACAAGAACAGTGAAAAAGTAAAATGTAAAGTTTTACTTTTTTTTTAATTTATAACAAATAATGAGATAAAGTTTTATATAATAATAATAGGTGAGTATTTATGGCAAAAGATAAATATCAAATATTCTTAAGTAAGGTTGATGAATTAACTAGAATAAGACTAGATCGTATAGACGTTATAGTACAGGTTAATAAATATAAGTTTATGAGTGAAGGTTTTGAATTAGATGAGTTATCTTGTGTAAAGAATAAAAGTATTATTAAGAGAAATAATAAGGGATATTTTGCTTATGAAGGAAATGCATTAAATACAAAAGAAGATTATGATGCTTATCAAGAAGCTATTATGTTTGTAAAGAAACATAAGGAAGATTTTAAAGTAATACATAATTTATTAGTAGAAAAAGAAACTATATTATCAGGATTATATAAGAGTGATGAAGATACTAATGAATTAAATAATCTAGTTAGTGCATTAGGTTATGGAGAAAAAAGAAAAAGAGAATTAGATAAATATGATGGGGTACATCCATCAGTAGAATATAAGAATTTAATGAATGATTTAAATTTATTAAATAAAACTAGTGATAAGAATGTTATTGAAGAAATGGTTAAGAATGCCTTTAATCATGTTAAGAAAGCTGTTAATGAAGATTATCATATAGAATTGAAAAAGAGTAATAAAAAATATGATACAGATTTTGATAATTATGTTGGGGTTGTTTTAGTTGATGAAGATGTTGGTGGTTTAACGTTATTATATGGTAGTGATGGGTTTGAAGTTAATCAAAATTTATCATCAAAAAGTATAAATATTGATTTTCCATTTCTAGAAGTATATTTAAAATTAATAACAATGGGTTTATTAAAGATACAAAATTGTTAAAAATATGGTAAAAAGTGCTATTTTTTGGCACTTTTTTGTTGTTTTTTGTTGATTTTATGGCTCATTTTTGGTACATTTTATATGTAGGGTACATGCCTACTAGAAATACTATGAAAATAGGGAGGTAATAAATATGTCAAAAACTGAATTAGTAGCATTCGTTGCTGAAAAGGCTGGCTTAACAAAAGCTGATGCTGCAAGAGCTGTAGACGCTTTCGTTGAAGGTGTTACAAAAGGTCTTAAAAAAGAAGGAAAGGTTGCTTTAGTTGGTTTCGGAACTTTCTCTGCTAAAAAGAGAGCTGGAAGAAGCGGAATCAATCCATTAACAAAAGCTCCTATGAAGATTCCTGCAAAGACTGTTGCATCATTCAAAGCTGGATCTAAATTAAAAGACGCTTTAAATTAGTCTTTACAAAAGAACACGTATAGTGTTCTTTTTTCTTTATATGAATTATATAAGTTGATATATAATTATAGTATAAGGAGGGCTAGAATATGACTGATAAAACAGATAAAGATGTTTTAGAAGAAAAAGAAGAAAAAGAGTCTAAAACACGTCTTGAAAAGAAAAAAGTTTATAAGCTTAAAACATGGCCAAAAGTTTTATTAGTATTATTAGTCCTTTTGGGGTGTGCGGCTTATTATGGAAATATAAAGTATCAGGAGTATTTATATATGCAAACATATGAGTATAGATTTGGTGAAAAAGGGTATTCAGAAAAAGAAATAGAAGTATTATTGGATAAATTAGATGATAAACAAAAAGATATAATAATGGAAAGAGAATATAATGAATTTATTCCAATGTTTTTACAAGCGAAATATTTCATGTTTAAGAATTTGGATATTTATTTAACGCAAGTAGTAACACAAGACCAAGATTTCTTTAAATATAAAGGAGTAGATGGTTATAACTATGATGATATAGTAGCATTGGTTAATACACATGCTGTAGATCCTTTTTATACTAAATCAGAAGAAACAGATATGAGTAAAGAAAATGCGATATTAGTTAATAAATATTATAAGATGGATAGTAAATATCAACCAGATGATTTAGTAGATATACCTATTACTTATAGATATGATGGAGAAAAGAAAATAAGAAGTGAAGTATATGATGCATTTGTAGAGATGTGGACAGATGCTAAAGCAGAAGGCTTATATTTGCTTGTAGATAGTGCATATCGTTCATATGATAAACAACAACAAGTATATAAACAATATGAAAATCAAAAAGGTACTAAATATGCTGATAGTATTGCTGCAAGACCAGGTTTTTCTGAACATCAAACAGGATTAGTATTAGATATATATTCTAAAGAATGTTATGATCAAGCCAAGTTTAAAGATAGTAAAACATATGCTTGGTTAATTGCTAATTCATATAAATATGGTTTTATATTAAGATATCCAGAAGGGAAAGATAATTTAACAGGATATAAGTATGAATCATGGCATTATAGATATTTAGGTAAAGAATTAGCAAGAAAAGTATTTGATAGTGGTTTAACATATGACGAATATTACGCATATTATATAGAAGGAGATAAATAATTATCTCTTTTTTGTTTACAGTCATATTTACTGATTTATAGTCTTTATTAATGAATTTATTATATAATTATTGTAAGAGGTGGGAAACCATGAGAGTAATTATTACAGCAGGTGGAACTGGTGGACATATTTATCCTGCACTAGCTATTTTAAATAAAATAAAAGAGATGGAACCGGATTCTGAATTTTTATATATAGGAACACATAATAGAATGGAAAAAGAAATAGTTCCAGCCCATGGTATTAGATATGAAGCTATAGAAATATATGGACTAGCTAAATCAATAAAATTAATGCCAAGAAATATAAAGAATGTATTTTTAATATATAAAGACTATAAAAAATGTTTAAAACTTATGCAAGAATTTAAACCAGATATAGTTATGGGATTTGGAGGATATGTAACATATCCAGTTATTAAAGCGGCAAATAAATTAGGAATAAAAACATTTATTCATGAACAAAATAGTATTCCGGGTAAAGCTAATAAAGGATTACTTAAGGATGTTAATTTAATCGGAGTTAGTTTTCAAGATTCATTACAATATTTTGATGGATATAATGCTGTTATGACTGGTAATCCAGTATCAGAAAATGCTTTAAAGATTGAAAGAATTAATAAAGAAATATTTGGTATGCATAGAGAGAAAAAAGGAATACTTATTGTAAGTGGTTCTTTAGGAAGTAGTGTAGTTAATAAAAAGATGGAAGAATTCTTAGAATCAATTGGTGATGAGGATTATGAAGTTTTATATATTACAGGTAAGAATTTTTATGAAGAGTTTACACAACAAGCATATCCAAAGAATGTATTTATTCAACCATATGTAGATAATTTGAGCGGATTAATGAAAGATATGGATTTAATAATATCAAGAGCAGGTGCATCTTCGGTATCAGAAATCGAAGCATTAAGATTACCGGCAATATTAATACCGAGTCCATATGTTGCTAATAATCATCAATATTTTAATGCAATGTCTATTGTTAATTCGAAAGCAGGATTTATGATTCAAGAAAAAGATTTATCTAAAGAAGTATTAAAGAAACAAATTAATGAGATATTTGATAACCCTGATTTAGTTAGGGAAGTTAAGAGAAATTTAGCAAATATTAGTATTGATGATTCATCATCAATTATATATAACGAAATAAAGAAAATATTATAAAAATAGTAAGGAGGAATATTAGTGGCTACAGAAGTTAAAAAAGTTAAAAGATTAAGACTTAATATTGGTAGAACATTATTATTCTTTCTTTTTATATATTTTATTATTTCTTTTGGAATATATGTATATAAGGAACCTGTAAAACATTATGAAATAACAGGTAATGATTATTTAAAAGATGTTGATATTTTAAGAAGAGCAGGTTTAGAAGATTATCCACCTTTTGTATCAGTAATACCAGGTGATATTGAAAAGAAATTAAAAGAAGATCCATTTATTGGAGATGCTAAAGTAAGTTATAATTGGAATTTTCAAATAGATATTAAAATTGAAGAAAATACACCAATGTTTTATGCTAAAAGTATTAATAAAATAGTATTAAGTGATGGCTCTTTAGTTAATAATGATAATAGTTTTATTGGTATGCCAATGTTATTAAATGATACAACAGAAGAAGCAAGAAAAGAATTGGCTTTTAATTTAAAGAAAGTGGATAAAGGAATACTATATATGATTAGTGAAATAGAATATACACCAACATATAGTAGTTCTGGAGTAGTAATAGATGATAAGAGATTCTTATTAGTTATGGATAATAAGGTATTGGTATTTATTACTGCTAATAAAGCTAGTAGATTAAATGATTATTTAGATATTTTAGCTAGTATAGATGAAACAACAGGAGGTACTTTAAACTTAGATAGTTTAGTCGAGGGAGTTTATCCGTATAAACCAGGTACAACAACGACAACAACAACAGCAAAAACTACTAAAAAAGGTGAAAAGACAACAAGTGGAGATAAAACAACTAAGAGTAGTACAACAAAAGTTACAACTAAAGGAACAACGAAAAGTACAACAACAAAAAAGACAACATCAAAGACAACTACTAAGAGTACTTCAAGAACAACAAATAAAACAAAGAGGGGGTAGAATATGAAGAACAATTATGATAAAAAAATGATGGAAATAATTGAATTATTAGATGGTAGAAAAACAATATTATTACATAGTTGTTGTGGACCATGTTCTTCGGCTTGTATTGAAAGATTAAAAGATTATTTTGATATAACAGTATTATATTATAATCCTAATATCGAACCTAAAGAAGAATATGAGCATCGTAAAAGTGAACAAATAAGATTATTAAAAGAATTAGATGTTAAATTTATGGATTGTGATTATGATAATGAAACCTACGAAGAAGCAGTTAAGAATTTGCATGATGAACCTGAAGGTGGAGGAAGATGTACAGTATGTTTTAATTTAAGATTAAAATATACGGCAGAGATGGCCAAAAAGTGTAATTTTGACTATTTTTCGACAACTTTAACTGTCTCACCACATAAGAATAGTGATATAATAAATATGGTAGGAGAGAAGATAAGCAATAAGGTTGGAGTAAAATTCTTATATGCTGATTTTAAGAAAAGAGAAGGATATAAAAGAAGTATTGAATTAGCTAAAAAATATGAATTATATAGACAAAATTATTGTGGATGTATATATAGTAAAGGAAATGGTGAAAATGAATAAGAAGAATGGTTTTACGTTAGTTGAATTATTAACAGTTATTACAATTATTGGTGCAATTATTGTATTTATTATTGCGGCTAATATGGGAATATTATCAGGATCTAAAAAGAAAATTGAAGAATTAGCCATGAAACAATTTATTGATGGTGCTAAATTATTCTTAGCGGATATTGATAATGGTTTATATGGATATACATTTGCTACTGAAGGAGAATATATTGGTTCATTTACTTATCCAAGTAAAAATTTCAGAGTTATGTTGGAAAATTCTGCTGATGAATCAACAGTAGGAGAAGCATCATTTAGTACTATAGCTGGTGCAAGAACATATTTTGCTACACATACTTTAGCTGGTACAGTTAATGGTTTTGAAGTAGATAATTATGGTGGACAAACAGCAACAGCTTGTTTAAATGGTTCAGTAATTATGAAAAAAATGAAAGATGGTAAAATTGAAGACGTTTATATTTGGTGTCAATATCGTCAATTAGATAATGTATTAACACATGATGTTAACGAAGGATCATTTGCAAATGTTAAAATTGTTAAATTAACTAAATGCCAAGAAAGACATAATCCAGGTACTATTATTGGTGGACAAACTGGTTCATCTACTTGTACACAATTAAATGATTCATATTTTGAATCAGCAACTGTTCAATATTTACCAGGTAATATGATATATGGATATGAAGCTAGATTATATATGAATGGTACATTTAAAGATGCAAATGGAAGAGATCATCAAAATTCATTTGTATTAACAGCAGAATACTTAAGTTCATTAGGTTATTATGTAGATGGTAAGTGTACTTATGGTATTGTAGAACAAGAAAAGAAATGCCGTGTTCCTAAAGAAACTAGAGTATATGCTAGAATTAAAACTGAAAAATCTAGTGGTGGAGGAAGCACATATATTTCATCAAGTGGATATGAAGCAACTATAATTGAAAAAGATAGTGATTTACCAACACCAGCACATGACCCTTTAGCTGAATAAAAATACGTATTAAATAAGGTGTTTAATTATAAAAATAAACGATATTATTCGTTTATTTTTTTATGGGTTTGTTATATAATAACATTGTGGTGTCTTATGAAGTTTAATTATACAAAACTGATGTTTTTAAATTATCTTTTTATTGTGATACTTGAAATCCTATTCAAGATTTTTGTTATGGATAGTTTTGATATGGGATTTTTATTTATTTTAGTATTTACGATACCATTTGCATTTATTATTACTTTCTTAAGTAGTTTATTTTGGAATAGAAAAATAAATAGAGTTATATCAATATTATTATGGATAGTAATGTTCCTTATTTTTGCTGCTGAAGCCGTATATTACAGTTTTTACAAAACTATTTTTGGTATTGGTGGATTAGAATATGGTGGTCAAGTAATGGAATTTATGGATACTATTGTTGATCATATTATTGCTAATGGAGTATTAATATTATTAAGTTTTATTCCATTAGTAGGTTTAATATTCTTAAGTATTAATAAAACAATTAAACATGAGAAGTTTTATTTAAATGAATCTATAGTACTTTTAGTTGCTTCGATTGTTGTATGTGTAACATTATTACAATTTAATTTTAATGATAATTATCTTAAGAAATTATTCTTTAAAACAAATGATATATATGAAAGTACAAATTATATGGGATTATTATCAGGTGTCACTTTAGATGGATATAAAACAATAACTGAATTTGAAGAAGATATTGATGTTTCTGATGTTGAAATAAAAGAAGAAGATAGACCAACGACAACAACTACGGTTAAGAGAATAGATACTGAAGAAGTAATATATGATGATAAGATTGAGTATAATGTTACTAATATCGATTTTGACAAATTAATTGCTAATACAAAAGATGATACAGTTAAGAGTATGCATAAATATTTTGCTAGTCAAACAGCAACAAATAAGAATGATTATACGGGTATATTTACAGGAAAGAATATTATATTTATTACGGCTGAAGGTTTTTATCCAATAGCAGTAAATGAAAAATATACACCAACATTATATAAGATTGCTAATAATGGATTTGTATTTAAAAATTATTATCAACCTATATTTAATTGTTCAACTAGTGATGGAGAATTTATAAACACATTATCTATACTTCCAGGTGTTAAAACATGTTCAATGAAAGCAACACCAGGAGTATATTTACCATATAATTTAGGTATGATAATGAAGAATTATAATTATAAGACATATGCCTTTCATGGATGGACTTATACTTATTACAATAGAGATGAAACATATCCTAATATGGGGTATACATATTATGGTTATGATAGATTTAATACAAATTATAAATATGCTTTAAAAGGTATAAAATATTCTTGGCCAACAAGTGATATTGATGTATCTAATGCTAGTTATCCAGTATTTAGTAAAGATGAAAACTATGTAGCATATTATATGAGTATTTCAGGTCATTTAAGATATAATTTTACAGGTGGTAATGCAATAGCTAGTAAGAATAAGAATTTTGTTTCTGATCTAAATGCATCACAATCTATAAAAGCTTATTTGGCTACACAAGTAGAATTTGATAAATCTATTAAAGTATTGATGGATAATTTAGAAAAAGATGGTAAACTAGATAATACAGTTATAGTTATAGCTGCAGATCATTATCCATATGGATTAACAGATAATGAAATAAAAGAATATGATAAGAGTGTTAAAAATTCAACATTTGATTTATATAAAAATACATTAATAATATATAATTCAGCAATTGAAGAACCTATAGTCGTAGATAAATACACTAGTTCTTTAGATATATTACCTACATTATTAAATATGTGGGGAGTTGAATTTGATTCACGTTTATTAATTGGTAGAGATATATTTAGTGATGCAGATGATTTAGTTATATTTAATAATAAATCATGGATTACATCTAAGGGTAGATATAATTATTCTAAGAAGAGTTTTGAGTCTTTTGATGGAAATCCAGAAGATAAAGCATATATTGATAAGATAAATAATATAGTTAAATTAAAATTCCAGATGAGTAAGTTACTTATTTCAAAGGATTATTACAGAAAGGTTTTGGGTAAATAATGGGCTTTTTTAACAAATTAAAAGGAATAATTACAGGTAAAAAAGAAGTAATTGAAGAAATTAAATCTAATAATAATGTCGAAGATATTAATGAAGTAGATGAAGAGAAACTAGATACAAAAGAAAAAGATGTTGTAGCTTATGATAAAGGTTTAGAAAAAACAAGAAATGAGTTTGTTTCGCAATTATCTATATTAGGTAAGAAGTTTACGAGAGTTAATGAAGAATATTATGAAGAATTAGAACAATTGCTTATTAAAGCTGATATTGGAGTAAATACAGTATTTAAATTCTTAGATAGATTAAGAGATAGAGTTAAACATGAAAATATTATAGATACAGCATATTTAACAGAAGTTATTGTAGATGAACTATTTACTATTTATGTTGAAGGAGAATCTTTAACTGATAAGATTAATTTTGCAGAAGAAGGACCAACAGTTATTTTAATGGTTGGAGTAAATGGAGTTGGTAAAACAACTACTATTGGTAAATTGGCTTATAAGTATAAAAAGATGGGCAAGAAGGTTATGTTAATTGCCGGAGATACATTTAGAGCAGGTGCTGTTCCTCAACTTGAAGAATGGGCTAAAAGAACTGATAGTGTGTTCTTTGGTAAAGAGAATGCTGATCCAGCTGGTGTAATATATGATGGTTTAGTAAAAGCTAAAGAAGAAAATGTTGATTTAGTATTTATTGATACGGCAGGTAGATTACAAAATAAAGTTAATTTAATGAATGAATTAGATAAAATTAATAAAGTTATTGGTAAACATGTACCTAATGCACCACATGAGACTTTGTTAGTTATTGATGCAACAACAGGACAAAATGGTATTAGTCAAGCGGAAGCATTTAAAGAAATAACAAATATTACAGGTTTAGTTTTAACTAAAATGGATGGTACTGCTAAAGGTGGTATAGTATTAGCTATAAAAGATACAGTAGGATTACCAGTTAAGTTTATAGGTTTAGGCGAAGGTTTAGACGATTTAAGAATATTTGATATTGAAGATTATATTTATGGTCTATTTAAGGATATGATTTAAATGATGGAAGAACAATTATATTTTTCAGAATTATATGATTATTATCAAGGATTATTAACAGAAAAACAAAGAGAATATTTTCAAGATTATTATTTTGAAAATTTAACTATTCAAGAAATAGCAGATAATAATGAAGTTAGTAAGAATGCTGTTAGTAAGACTTTGATTGAAGTAAAAGAAAAACTTGAAGAATATGAAAATATTTTACATTTACATAAAAATAAAAAAGCTATTATTAAAGCCTTAGATGAAGAAACAATAAAAAAAATAGAAGAGTATATATAGAATATGCTATAATATAACGTATAAAGTGGGTGTTGTATGAAAAGAGTATTATTAAGTTTATTATTACTTGCAGTATTAATATTGCCGATTGGAAGTGTTTATGCACAACGTGGTGAAATGAAAATGTTTGATCCAGTTAGTGATGTAGGAGGTACATCTAAAGAGCAATATGTTGGGCAAGAACCTTGCGAAGACAATAATATTTTAAAAACATTTAGATTATTTGGATACTTGATTGTAGTAGCAAAAGTTGCTGTACCATTTATTATAATTGCTTTTGGTATGGTAGATATAAGTAAAGCGGTTACAGTTGGAGATCATGGCACGTTAATGAAACAACTTAAAACTATGGGAATGAGAATTCTTATTGGTTTATTAATATTTGTATTACCAACAATTGTTTATGCTGTTATTGAAAACTTCGTTTCATCAGATGTTAGTAGTAATTTAAAATGTACTAAGTGTCTTTTAAAACCTATGGGTGGAGAAGGAGATAGTAACTGTAAAGGTAAATATCATTAAGAGACTATTTAATAGTCTTTTTTTATGCATAAAAAAAACATCTATTCATCAGATGCTTGTTTACTTAAATTATAACCATTTAATAATGGAATTATTATTAATAATGTTATTGTAATAATATTATATGCTGGATCAGTATTCTTAACACTATTAACAAGCATAAGAATTAAGATATAAGGAATTATACCTATAATCCAACCGATAAAAAAGAATTTAGCTTTGTTGTATTTTTCAATGTTGTTCATAATTGTAGCCTCTATTCTAATAAGATTATATCATATAAATTGATAGATTAAAATAGATTTTAGGCAATAAAAAAACTTCGTATTAACGAAGTATTTTTAACAATGGTGGAGAATGTGGGACTCGAACCCGCGACCCCCTGCGTGCAGGGCAGGTGCTCTAGCCAACTGAGCTAATTCCCCATCGACAAAAATAATTCTAACATATTACTAATGAAAAAGCAACTATTTTTTTGTAAAAATAACATTGAAGTTTTAGTGTATTTATTTTATACTATTTATAGAATAGGAGTGGTCTATATGAGGTGTGTTAGTTGTAAAAAAATGGTACCTTCAGCTTCGACTAGATGCCCATATTGTGGTGGAGAAGTAACTGATAAAAATGATATTGAAGAAACACCTATAACATCTACTGAATCTGTACAACAATCTACTTCAAGTAGTAGTAATAAAATTGATTTTGTAGAATTGTTAACAGACCCTGATAAAAAGAAATTAGTATTAATAGGTGGAGGAATATTAGTATTCTTTATTTTTATGATTATTATTGTTGCTTCACTTAGTGGCTCTAAGCCTAAGATGGTTACTAATTATAAAGCTTATTCTAAATTGTTTGATAAAGTAGAAGATTTTTTATCAGAATCTTTTTTCGATAATTCATATGTTGGTAGTGGAACTTATGATTTTTATATTAAGTATAATAAAGATATAAATGAGTTTTCGGGAAAGTATAATTATGATTTAAAAAATAAAATAATTAATATAACAGCATCAGCAAAAAATCCTGATGAAAATAAAGGAGTAATAATTGTTGATTTTAAAAAGTTTGATTCAGAATTGAATTTTAATAAAGGAGAATTATATTATAGTTCAGAACAAATAACTGATAAACCAATATTATTTAAATTTGATGATAAAGATGGTTATTTATCTAACACAAGATATGATATGAATGATTTGGTTGTAAGTTTTTTTGATTCACTTGAAGAAGCTCTTAAAAAGATGAATTATGGAACAACAACAGAAACAGTTCAATTCTTAGGAGAATCAGCTAAATTTGATAAATTATATTTCAAATTAAATAATGAGGGAAGAAAAACTTTCTATACAACTTTTTATAATTCATTAGCTGATGATTCATCATTTACCAGTGAAATGGGTAAAATTCAAGGAAAGAAATCATCTGAGATTGAAGAAATATATAGAAATTATGCAACATCTGCTGAATATGCTTATAGTGGTAGTGGGGATGCTAATACAGTAGTTTCTTTATATACTAAAAATAATCAATTCAAGAGATTTGAAATTAATAATCAAGATGATTCTAATTTAAAAAAGATATATCGTATAGATGTAGATGATTCAAGATATCATTTCTATTATATGGAAAATGGTAAAACTATTTATGAAGGCAGTTTATTAATACTAACTAATGAAATAAATGGTGTAGTTAATAGAAAATATGAAATTACTTTAGATTCATCTAAATTTAATATTGATATTAATTTAAATGTTAAATTAGATAGTAAACCAAAGGTTGAATTAAAAGATAATTTAGAAGGAACTAAATTCATTGATTTAACTGATGAGGAAAAAGGTGAAATAAAAACTAAACTAGGTGAGTTTATTAAGAATACAAAATTCTTTGATAAACTTGATGATATATTTATTGATAAATGTAGTTTAGCTTCAGATTGTAAGTGTAATGATAAAGAACCAACATGTAGTTGTTTATATAATAAAGAAGTTATTCAATGTCCAAATCCAGATTTGAATAAACCTAAAGAAGATACAGTTGATGAAAATGAAATAAATAAAACAACTACTACGACAACAACAACTGAATCTACAACAACTAGTACAGTAACTACAACTACGACTGCGACAAATTAATTTATTGATGTAATATGATTTATAAAATGATATAATAATAAAAGAATAGAGAGGGATACTATGAAGTGCTTTAATTGTGGAAATCTTATACCAGATTCTTCAGTTTTATGTCCTTATTGTAATACAAAGCTAACTAATAGTGATGTTGGAATTACTAACCCTATTAAAGAGGGAGATACAAGTATTATTCCAATTACGCCTACTGAAGCAGTATTACCACAAGATAAACTAGAAGGAACACAAATTATTACAGGTACAAATCAAGGTTTTATTCAACCAAATACGGGTGATAGCAAAAATATGCCACAACAAGTATTTGTTAATAGAGATAGTAGAGTTTCTATTGATTTATCAAAACCAGTCAATTTTGATGGTCAACAAGCTGAAACTAAAGAAGCAATTGATGCAAGATTAATGCAAGCTTATGGATCAGCATTAGTAGAAGCTCCGACAACTAGAGCAGTTAATGAATTGAATAATCCTGTTGTTTATGATGAAGAGTCTGCGATGGTAGCACCAGTACAACCAGGTACTCCGGTTACTCCAGTAGTACCATTAGCACCTGTTCAACCTGTAGCTCCAGTGGCACCTGTTATTCCTGAACAACCAGTAGCACCAGTACAACCTGTTGTGCCTGTTGCACCAGTTCAACCAACAGCACCTGTAGCAGAACCAGTTGTAGCAACACCATTAGTACCTGAGCAACCAGTTCAACCAGTAGCACCAGTACAATCTGTTGCGCCTGTTGCACCTGTAGTACCAGAACCTCCAGTAGCACCTGTTGCTCCAGTGGCTCCTGAAATTCCAGTACAACCAACAGCACCAGTTGTTGATATTCAACCAACAGCTCCAGCAAACGGAGAATTTGAATATGCACCAACACCTGCAAGTAGTGGAATAGAACCTCCTGCTGAAGAACCAAAAACGGAAGAAGAAGGTTTTAATTACGGAATGCAAATTGGAAGAACAGCTCCAGTAATTAAGAAAAAGAATGTTAAAGGAACTTTAATAAAACTATTTATAGCAATTATTGTTATATGTATTTTAGGTGGAGGAGGATATTTTGTATATTCAACTCTATATATGAGTGGTGATAAGAAAATCGCCGTTGCAAGTAATAAATTATTAGATGCCATTGATTCAATTAGAGCAACAGCTTTAGAAAAGAAAAGTGGAACATTTACTTTTGTATTAGATATATCAGCCAATGATAAGAAATATGGCTTTGATATGGAAGGTAAATATGGTTATGATTTAACAAGAAGAATATATACTGCTAATACAACTGTTAAGAGTTTAAAATATGAAAGTGAATTATTAGATGATAATGTTGGTGATTTAAAAACAACATTCTATAAATTTAAGAGAGAGAATTATATTCAATTGCATAATTTCTTTAATCAATTTATTTATACTACATCAGAAACTGATGAACCATTTGTTGGTGTAGCCCAAAATAGTATTAATTATAATGCTTTTGTAAAAGGATTTTCTAATGCTATAAAGAGTGGTATAGCTAATTCTAAATATACACAAAGTGTAGAAAAAGATACAATTGGTGGAAATAGTAAAACATATAATGTAGTAACTATTGATTTATCTAAAAAAGGAAAAGAAAAAATATTAAATAGTATTAAGAGTAGATTATTAACTAATACAGATTTCTTAACACAAATAGCTAATATGAGAAGTGTTAAAGCAGATACTGTTAAAGATGAAATATCTAGTTATTTTGATAGTATTGAAGTTACTGATAATAAAGAGTCGGTAAAAATATATACTGATTTATTTGGTAATACTTTCTATGGTATTAAATATGTTGGAACTTTTGATGATGTTAAATATGTATTGGAATTAGTACCTACAGGAAATAATAGTTATTCAATTAGTATTAAAAAAGGTGATAAAGATTTTATTAAGGGTACTTATTCAAGAAAGAATACAAGAGATTCAGAAAATGTAACAATTACATATGATCTTGATATTGTAGTTAATGTTGATAAAGTAGCTTATAATGTTAGTGCTGATTTACAAATACAAGATGCTATTAAACCATCTGTAGATAAGATTATAACTAAAGATAGTATTGCTCAAGAGTATTTAACTCAAGAAGAGGTAAATAAAATTACAGATGCTTTAGATAATTATGGAACATTTGGAATCAAGAGAACACAAGTTATTGAAGCATTTACTAAAGATTTAGATGCTTTACCATTTAATAAATTGGGTACAAGAATCTTTAATTATTTGAATAAATATATAACTGTTGGTGATTTAGTGGCGATTAAAGAAGATAATCAAAACCAAGAACCAGAACAGAATACAAATACGAAAACACAAACTCCAACAAATTAATTAAAAACTCACAATAGTGAGTTTTTTTTGATAAATAAGTATGATATAATTAATAATAATAGGGATGGTAGTGATGAAGAAATTTAAATTATTATTTGTTAATATTTTGTTTTTCATGATGATTCTTATGGGTGGAGTTCCTGTATATGCTTCTTCTTTTGAAGGTGTAGGGCATGTACAAACATCATTAGAGGCCGATAAGTCTTTTAGCATTCTTGTAGGTTTTGGTGGAAAGAATGTTATGGCTGTTCAAACAATGGTTTCTTATGAAAGTGAGAAATTGGAATTGTTATCAGTTATGCCGGTATCGACTCCAAATGGTGAATTTACAATTACTAGTGGAACACCTAAAGATGATAATGAATATAAGAAATTTATGTTACTAGCAGATTCAGATCATGTTTTTCAAAATGTTAATTATGCTGTTTTAAGATTTAAAGTTAAAGAAGATTTTAAAGTTGGTAGTATGGCAAGAATATTCTTTAAAGATTTCTTGGCTGCTGGACCTTATAAGACAGAATTTAAAGACGTAGGTTTCTATTATACAATTACTCGTGATGAGGATATGTCTTTAGATGTACGTAGGGAAAAAATAACTGAAGGAACAGATATGACAATTTGGTTAGAAGATAACTTCTTACTAATAATTGGTGGTGTTCTAGCATTTATTATAATTGTCTTTATTTTGACACATTTACCAACAGGAAAATTAGAAAATAGAGAAAGAAAAGTTATTAATAAAAATAAGAAAATAAAAGTAGAAAAGAAAGCAGGATTCTATGATAAAGATGCTGCGATTCCGGAATTTAAAAATAATAAAGTAAAGGATAAGATTGATGTAGTTCCATTTAATCCTTTTAATAGTAATCCAAATAATTTTAATGGTACAAATAATAATCAAAATAATAACCCAGTACCAAATAATCAACAAAATGGAAATAATGGACAATTCTTTAATCCATTTGGAAACAATAATCAAGGACAAAATAATCAAGCATTTAATCCTTTAGGTAATAATAATGGACAACAAGTAAATGCGTTTGAAAATAATAGTCCTCAACAAATGAATGCATTTAATAATAATAGTAATGCACAAGCGTTTAATCCATTAGAAAATAATGATAATAAGCCGTTTGATCCATTTGGTTCAGCAGGTAATATTCAAGCTAATAATGAAGTAGATGAAAATGCTAAACCTATTGAACCAGTGTTTATGACAAATGCTTTAAATGATAAAAAGAAAAAGAAAGATAGTGGTAAATTCTTTGACGAATCAGTATTAGATGGACCAGAAGATGAACCAAGTGATTTATTCATTGTTCCACCTATTGAAGATAAGAAGGATGAGCCAGTTATTGATACACCTATAAATGCGTTTGATACAAAACCAGCAGAAGATGATTTAGATATTCTAGAAGAATTAGATGATGATGCTGATAATAAAAAAGATAAAGATGATGATATGGATATGTTAGTATTTGTATTATTATTGTTATTACCAGTAGGTTTATTATTCTTTAGCAATGTTAAAGCTGCAGAATATAAAGTTGATGAACTAAGAAAATGTATTGTTAAAACTGGTGATTGTACAGAAGAATTGAATTATAGTAAGAGTTTAGGTAATGAAACAGATAATGAATATACAGTATTAGATTTAATATATACTAAGAACTTAGATGGTGTTCAAAGTGAAATAGTTGCTGAAGATGAAATTGCTAAAATAACTACGGAAGCAATTACATTCCCAACAGCATCAACAGAACCAGAAAAAACAACTACAAAAGTTGTCTTAGGTGATAATAAGTATATGGTTACATTAAAGAAAAAGAATAGTACAACTGATAGTTTAGATGCTAGTGAAGAAGTACAAGAAAATGGTAGTGTATCATTTACTGTAACACCTAATGTAGGTTATGGAGATATTTATACACTAGATTGTGATAAATCAGGTATTGGTAAATCTTATCTTGAAATGGAAGGTAAAGTTATTATTGATGGTGTAACTGCTAATACAACATGTACAATTAATTTCAAGGTAAATAATATTGAATTAAAATTTAAAGAAATTTATAATGTTCAAGATGAAAATGATATTACTAAGAAAGTGCAAACGGCAAAAGATGTACCAATAACTAAAACATATAAATATGGAGATTCATTAACGCTAGAACTAGTTGATATTCCTGGTTATGAATATCGTACAGTTACTTGTGAAACAAATGAAGATGTAAATTATGTCAATGTCGAAGGTGATAAGATTCATATTAAAGAATTAAAACCGGCGGATGGTAGAAAAATGTCATGTAATTTTGAATATGTTCCAACTAAATATACAGTTTCATTTAAATGGAATAATAATATGCTTCAAACATATAATGTTGAATATAATTCGGATTATGAGTTTATATTTAATTATAATTCTAGATATAATTTCAAGAAAGTTGAATGTTCAAATGGTGAAACTTATAATGTTACAGGCATTCTAGAAGGTAATGTTAGAAAGTATACAGTTAAGTATAAACATAATGTTCTTAAAGATGTAGTTTGTAAGATGGATGAAGGTTATTAAAAATAAATTGACAAATGCGTAAATAATTTTTATAATTAGTTGCATAAGGCATGTGAGGAAGACGGCTGATATCAGTAGTTTTATAGAGAATCTGTGGTTGGTGGAAACAGAGAAAACAAAAGTATTAAGCAGATCACTTCTGATGTTATTAGAGGATAAGTCTAATACGTGAACTCGCGTTAAGAGAAGAGATTGAATCAAAAGTTCATAAAGTAAGGTGGTACAGCGTATTAATTATGCCCTTACATTATGAACTTTTTATTTGTTTGGGAGGTTGATAAAAGTGAAAACAGAATATGAGATTCGAATATTAGAGATTGATCATAATGAAATGGTTAAAAAATTAGAAGAATTAGGTGCTGAATTTAGATTTAGTTCATTACAACAAAGATATGTTTATGATTTTAATCCAGTTGAAGAAAATAGATGGATTAGATTAAGAACTAATGGGGTAACTACAACTTTAACTATTAAAGATGTAGAGGCTAAAACTATTGATGGTACAAAAGAAAAAGAAATTGAAGTAAGCGATTTTGATGAAACTAATTCTATATTAGAAGAATTAGGTTATAAACATAGAAATCTTCAACAAAATAAACGTACACAATATCTTCTTGATGGTGTTGAAGTTGATTTAGATGAATGGCCTTTAATTCCAGAATATATGGAAATTGAAGGAAAGAATGAGGAAGAAGTATATGCTACTTTAGATAAATTAGGAATAAGTAGAGATAAAATAGTTACTTTAGATGTAACTAGTATATATGAAAGTTATGGAATAGATGTTCTAAAAATAACTGATTTGAAATTTGAGGATGGAGGAAAGAGACATGAAAGATTTTAAAGAATTAGATAAAAGAAGTGTTTTTGAAGTCGAACAAGATATTTTAAAAGAATGGAAAAAACAAGATATTTTAAATAAAACTATTGAAAATCGTGAAGGTAAAAAGGATTGGGTTTTCTATGATGGACCAGCTACTGCTAATGGTATGCCAGGATTACATCATATGGTAGCTAAATTCTTAAAAGATAGTTTTTGTAAATATCAAACTATGAAAGGTCATAGAGTATTAAGAAAAATAGGATGGGATACTCATGGATTACCTGTTGAAGTTAATGTTGAAAAGAAATTAGGATTTACAGGTAAGAATGATATTGAAAAATATGGTATAAAAGAATTTAATGCTTTATGTAAAGAAACTGTTTGGGATAATGAAACAGCCTTTAGAAGATTAACAGATGAAATGGGTCAATTTATTGATCTAGATAATAGATATATTACATATGATAATGGATATATCGAAACTGAATGGTATATCTTAAAGAAATTCTTTGATGAAGGATTATTTTATGAAGGTGTAAAAATTCTTCCTTGGTGTCCTAGATGTGGTACCGGTTTAGCATCACATGAAGTTGCTCAAGGATATAAAGAAATAGATGCTAATACAGTTATAGTACCTTTTAAGAAAAAAGATGAAGATGTTTATTTCTTAGTATGGACTACAACTCCATGGACATTAATTTCTAATGTGGCTTTATGTGTTAATCCAGGCGAAGAATATGTTAAAGTTGAATCTAAAGGATATAAGTTTATTATTGCTTCAGCATTAGCTAATGCTGTATTAGGTGATGATTTTAAAGTATTAGAAACATATAAAGGTAAAGATTTAGAATATGTGGAATATGAACAATTAATTCCTAGTGATATAAATGTTCCTGGTAAAGCATTCTATGTTACATGTGATAATTATGTAACTATGACTGATGGTACAGGTATTGTACATATCGCTCCAGCATTTGGTGAAGATGATGCTAATATTGGTAAAAGATATAAATTACCATATGTTAATCCAGTAGGAGAAGATGCGACATACACTGAAGGTTTATGGAAAGGTATGAATATCTTTGATGCTGATTTAGTAGTAATAGATTGGTTAAAAGAAAATGATAAATTATTTAAAAAGCAAAAAGTTAAACATGACTATCCACATTGTTGGAGATGTGATAGTCCATTAGTATATTATTCAAGACCAAGTTATTATCTTGAAGTAACAAAAATAAAAGATAAAATTATTAAAGAAAATAAAAAGGTACATTGGTATCCATCTTTTGTTGGAGAAAAGAGATTTGGTAATTGGCTTGAAAATATGAATGATTGGGCTATTTCAAGATCTAGATATTGGGGAACTCCATTACCATTATGGAGATGTGAATGTGGTCATATGGAAATGATTGGATCTAGAGAAGAATTAGCTAAACGTGCTATTGAAAAAGTAGATCCAAAAACTATTGATTTACATAGACCATTTGTTGATGATATTCATATGACTTGTCCACATTGCGGAAAAGTAATGAATAGAACACCAGAAGTTATTGATTGTTGGTTTGATAGTGGTGCTATGCCTTTTGCTCAATATCATTATCCATTTGAAAATAAAGAATTATGGGAAAACCAATATCCAGCTGATTTTATAGCTGAAGGTATTGACCAAACACGTGGTTGGTTCTATTCATTAATAGTAATTGGTGTATTTGTTACAGGTAAATCACCATATAAGAGTGTATTAGTTAATGAATTATTATTAGATAAATTTGGACATAAAATGCATAAGAGTAAAGGTAATGCAATTGAACCATTTACTACGATGCAAAAATATGGAGCTGATACAGTTAGATGGTATTTAGCATATGTAAGTCCAACTTGGACACCATTAAAGTTTGATGAAGATGGTTTAAAAGAGGTACATAGTAAGTTCTTTAATCCATTTAAGAATACTTATACATTCTTCCAAACTTATGCTAATATTGATGGAATTGATATTGAAAAATGTAAGGTTCCAGTAGCTAAGAGAGAAGAAATAGATAAATGGTTGTTATCTAAGTATAATCAATTAGTATTAGATGTTACTAAAGCATATGATGAATATGATTTAAATGATGTTGTAAGAAGAGTAACACAATTTGTTTCTGAAGATTTATCTAATTGGTATATTAGAAGAAATAGAAATAGATTCTGGAGTAGTGAATTAGATAATTCTAAGAAAGCAGTTTATATGACTACTTATGAAGTATTAACTGGTTTATGTGAATTATGTGCACCAATTATTCCATATACAACTGAAGAAATATATAAGAAATTAACAGGATTAGAATCTGTCCATTTAGCAGATTTCCCTAAAGCTAATAAGAGATTAATTAATAAAGAAATCGAAGTTAAGATGGATTTAGTTAGAGATTTAATTTCTACAGGTAGATTTGTTAGAGAAGAAGCTAAGATTAAAGTTAGACAACCATTAAGTGAATGTTTAGTTGATGGTAAATATAAGAGTATTCTTGGAGACTTAGTTGGTTTAATTAATGAAGAATTAAATGTTAAAGAAGTAGTATTTGTTAAAGATCTTAAAGAATACATGAATTTCTTCGTTAAACCTAATTTTAAGGTCTGTGGAGCAATGTTTGGATCAAAGATGAAGGATTATCAAACTTTATTACAAGACTTATCTGATGACGAAATAGAGTGCCTTTTAAGAGAAGAAACTATTACTGTTGATTTTGATGGTGGAAGATTAGATATTACACCTGATATGGTTGACGTTAGAATTGATGCTAAAGAAGGATTTAATGTTGGTATGGAGAATAATAAATTTATTATTCTTAATACAGAATTAACTAGAGAATTAGTTCTTGAAGGTTTAGCTCGTGAATTTGTATCTAAAGTACAAAATATGAGAAAGACTATGGGATTAGATATTGCTGATAGAATTAAATTATATTTCTTTGGTGATGATTTAGTTAATGATGCATTAATTCAATTTAAAGAATATGTTAAAGATGAAACTTTAGCAGTAACTTATGAACTAAAAGATATTGATTGTGAAGAACAAGATATCAATGGTCATAATGTTAAAGTATTAATTGAAAAAAATTAGTAAAAGAAATGCCTAAATGCATTTCTTTTTTGTTTATTTAATATTTAATAATTATTTATGTGTTAGAATAGTAATAGAATAGGGTGTTGTTATGCTAGAAATAAAAAATGTCACGAAAAAGTATAATGATTATGTGGCTAATAAAAATATAAATATTAAAATTAATGATGGAGTATTATTTGGGTTTATTGGTCCAAACGGAGCAGGTAAAACAACGTTAATTAAATCTATCGTAGGTATCCATGAATTTGATGAAGGAACAATAACTATTGATGGTTATGAAATTACAAAAAATCCGGTAGAGGCTAAAAAGAAATTAGCATATATTTCAGATAATCCGGATTTATATAATAGTATATTGGGTATTGATTATTTAAATATGATGGCAGATATTTATGATGTTTCAGAAAGTGATAGAAAAGAAATAATAGAAAAGTATGGTAAATTGTTTGGTATTTATGATGAATTAAATAATTTTATTAAAACATATTCACATGGTATGAAACAAAAATTAGCAATTATTGGAGCTTTAGTTCATAGCCCTAAATTATTAGTTTTAGATGAACCATTTGTAGGATTAGATCCAATTACAACAAAACAAGTAAAAGATATATTAAAGAGTTTATGTGATGAAGGAGTAATAGTATTCTTTTCATCACACGTTCTTGAGATTGTAGAAAAATTATGTGATGAAATAGCGATCATTAAAAAAGGAGAGATAATTGTTCAAGGTAAAACGACAGATGTTACATCAAATAAAGATCTCGAGGATGTGTTTATGGAGTTAATAGACGATGGGAACGTATAAAAGAGCATTTATTTTACTTAAATATAATTTGATGAATACCTACCATTTAAGATTTTTAAAAGAAAAAGAATTACGATGGGTGACGATTGGATTAGGATTGTTTTTTGGACTTATGTTCATTTTTATGGGGGCTTCTTTATATATTTCATCATTGATTTTATACGAAGAAATGATGGATTATGCTCCAAAATTATTTATATTAGTAGATGCGATTATCTCTCTGACTATGTGTTTTATTATGTTTGGCGCATTTACTGGATTAATAAATTTGTTTTCAAAAGAAGATAAGGAATTTATTAAAGCCATGCCATTAACCAAAAGAGAAATATATATTTATAATGGCTTTAAGAATATGGCATTTCCAATAGTGACTTATATATTGGCTTCTTTTGGTGTTTTATTTGGACAAGCAATAATGGGAATAGCAATTCCACATGGGTTAACACAATGGTTAATTGTATCATTATCTGGTTTAATTGTGGGAGTATCATATATATTTTTAATGATTAATGCAATTTCATTTTTAGCATTGAAATATAATGATTATAAAAAAGCTTTTTTATGGATTTTAGTAATAGGTATAGAACTATTAGTTGTGATAAGTGTAGCATTAGAAACATTAGGCTTAAGTGGTTTAAAAGATATAATATTAAGTATAATATTTTTGCCAGTATCGTTAGGATTATTTGCGTATGATAATTGGTTTATGTCACTTATTTTTTCAACTGGTGGTTTATGTATTGCCGGATTATTATTTATGTTATTTTTCTTTGGTTGTCAAAAAATATATTTGGGTGCTTTGGAAGCATTAGAAAAACCAGTTGTAAATAATGTAACACGTGCATATTCATTTATAAAACGTAGTATACAAGATAGTTTATTGTTAAAAGAATGGAAGATAGGAAAAGCAATATATGGTCTTAATATTATTATATCTTTGGTATATTCAGTAGCGTTGGTTGTTGGTTGTTTTGTAACTTCGCCACTTTATTTTGGTGTTTCATTAGATATAGTTGAATATATGTTAGTATTAATTTCATGTGTTTTAATAGTATTAAATGTTTCTACGACTGCTTTTTATCAAAATGATATAAGACAATTATGGTTGATTAAAACATGGCCAATTAAATTTGATAAATATGTTGAATCTAAAATTATAATTTGCTATTTAACAATATTAGTAAATGTAATAGTAATATGTTTAGGATTTTATTTTTCCAATTATGTTTCTTTTTCATTCTTTATAATATTATTAATTATTTTATTACTATTAGGATATTTTGATTGTTTATTAGGAGTAATGATGGGATTGAAAATTCATTCTGTTATGGTCGGATTTGTGATGGTACCAGTTGGTTTATGTGAAGGAATCGTTTTAGTATTAATTTTTGCTATAGCAGGTCATTGGTATGGGCTATTAATAAATTCAATATTGTTAATTGGAGGTATATTAGCGTTAAAACATATAATTGCTAGTCCTAAGACAAATAGGTTATTTATTAAAACACAATTTGATTGACAAATAAGTATTTCAATAGTATATTTTAGATAACTAAGTGATGAGGACATAGTTGTTTAAGCAATGATTTTAGGGAGTCTAGAGTGAGTGAAAACTAGATAATTATCTTAAATAATTCCTACCTCTGATAGAACTATGAAAATAGTGTCGGGTAATTCCGTTATAAATTATTAAGTTAAATAAGAGATGGCACCGTGCTTAGCACTTTCTTTGGGGTTATCTCTTTTTATTTTTAGAAAAGAGGGATATTATGGCTAATGAAGCTATAACAGAAAGAAATAAGGATTTTGCGCAATGGTATACTGATGTTGTAAGAGCGGCAAAATTATGTGATTATTCATCAGTTAAAGGATGTATGGTTATTGAACCAAATGGATATGCAATTTGGGAAAAAATGCAAAAAATATTAGATGATAAATTTAAAGAATTAGGTCATGTTAATGTTCAATTACCATTATTTATACCTGAGAGTTTACTTAAGAAAGAAGGAGAACTAGTTAATGGTTTTGCTCCTGAAGTTGCTTGGGTTACTCATGGTGGAGACAAAGAATTAGAAGAAAGATTAGCGGTTAGACCAACATCAGAAACAATGTTTTGTGATTATTATGCAACACATGTAAGAAGTTATAAGGATTTACCAATGTTATATAATCAATGGGTTAATGTTGTTAGATGGGAAAAAGAAACTAGACCATTCTTAAGATCTAGAGAATTCTTATGGCAAGAAGGACATACAATTCATAGTACAGCTGAAGAAGCTAAAAAAGAAACTGATCAAATGATCGAAGTATATAAATGGTTTCATAATGAAATATTAGCTATACCATCTATTGTTGGTTTAAAAACAGAAAAAGAAAAATTTGCAGGTGCAGAATATACTTTGACTAATGAAGCATTAATGTACAATGGAGTAGCTTTACAAGCAGGTACTTCACATTATTTTGGTCAAAAATTTGCTGAAGCTTATGGTGTAACATTTACTAATAAAGATAATAAACAAGAATTTGTTTATCAAACTTCTTGGGGTACTACGACTAGAATGATTGGCGGATTAATTATGGTTCATTCAGATGATAAAGGATTAGTATTACCACCAAGAATTGCACCTAAACAAGTAGTTATTATTCCGATTGGTAAAGATGAAAGAGTATATGAATTAGCAGATAAATATGTTAAGGAATTAAATAATAATGGAGTAGTATCATATGTAGATAATAGTGATAAGAGTCCTGGATTTAAGTTTGCGGAAGCGGAAGTTAATGGTATACCTTTAAGAATAGAAATTGGAGCAAGAGATTTAGAAAACAATCAAATTACTTTTGCAAGAAGAGATACTGGTGAAAAAATACCAATGTCTTTGAATGGATTAGAAATAGTTAAATATACAAAAGATATGTTAGAAACTATTCAACATGATATGTATGAAAGAGCTAAAGAAAGAAGAGATGCTTTAACTTTTGAAGCACATAATCTTGAAGAAATGGAAAATATCTTAAATACACAACCAGGATTTATTCATGGTATGTGGTGTGGTGATCCAGCTTGTGAGGCAAGAATTAAAGAAATTAAAGGATGTAAATCAAGATGTATTACTAATGAACCAAATATAGATGATAAATGTGTATGCTGCGGTAAAGAAGCAAAATATCATGTGATTTGGGGTATTCAGTATTAATAAAAAGAAGAAATAAATTCTTCTTTTTTATATGTATAATAGTTGTCTTAATATAGAATAAAAATATAAAAAATAATATAATTATATTGGATGGTGAACGTGATGATTTACTTGTTAAGACATGGTCGAGATGATGAAGAGTTTTTAGGTGGATGGAGTGATAACGCTTTAACCGATGAAGGTAGAGAACAAATTAAAAAAGCCGCAATAAAACTCTTGAAATCAGGAATAAAAATAAATAAAATAATAACGTCACCAATAAGAAGAGCTAAAGAGTCAGCACTAATAATAGCTGATATATTAGATATAAAAGATATTGAAGTAAGTGATAAACTAAAAGAACAAAATAAAGGGTTATTAAATGGAATGAATAAAAAGGAAGCTAATATTAAATATCCTGAATATTTAATAGATAGTGTAGATACAGTATATCCAGAGGGAGAATCTTTAAGACAATTATATGGACGAATTATTAATAATATGAATTTCTTTAGAAATTTAGAAGACGGTACATTATTAATTACACATAGAGGAGTTATTAATGCGTTATATTATTATTTAAACGATATGCCATTGGATATGAATAAAACACAATTTAATGTTGGGTTTGCGAGTTTACATGAATTAGATTTGAATAATAAAAAGATTCATAGAATATTTTAGGAGGGTATATGAGTAGAGGTAAGATTATTTTAATTGAAGGAACAGATTGTTCAGGAAAAGAAACACAATCAAAATTATTAATTGATAAATTAAATAATATGGGAGAGAAAACAGTATATTTTAGTTTCCCGAATTATAGTTCTCCGACAGGAAAAATAATTGGTTTATCATATTTAGGAAAACCATATCTTGGGGAAGAATTAATTGATGATAACATAGATATTATTAAAAGCTATTTAAAAGAAGAAAAAGATTATGATGATGAATATGTAGACAAAGTATTAGATAGTGTTAAAAAAGCATTAGGAAAAGGATGGTTTCCTGAAGGAGCACCTCATGTAGATCCTAAAGTATCTAGTTTATATTATGCAGCGGATAGAGCATATAATATTCATATTATTGAAGAATATCTTGAAGAAGGTATAAATGTTGTATTAGATAGATATGTATATTCAAATATGGGGCATCAAGGTGGTAAATGTGAAACAAGTGAAGAAAGAGCTAATGCCTATGATTGGATTAGTCACTTAGAATTTGATATGATGGGTTTACCGCAACCAGATGTAAAATTGTTTTTACATATGCCAACTGACTATACAGTATTTTTGAAAAAAGGTAGACTAGAAAAAGCAGATGAACTTGAAAGAGATATTACGCATTTACATAACGCAGAACAGGCGTATTTAGAGCTTGTAGAGCGTTTTGGATTTGATAAAATTTGTTGTATTAAAGACGAAAATGGAGATATAAATTTTAACAATATTAAAACACCGGAAGAGATAAGTGATGAGGTGTTTACAGTTATTGAAAAAGAGGTTTACAATAATAAAAGAAAAGGGCTATAAAAAAGCCTTTTTTTTCGTGTTTTTATTGATAAAAACGCCATGATATTTTATAATTATAGTAGTGTATTGTATTATAAACTAGGAGTATATCCTAGAACAATAGATTTGTTTGGAGTGATATTATGATCTCATTTGAAGGAATTTCATTATTAGGTAATCAGTCATGGTTAGCGCAAACAATGTATACTTTACTAACTTTCCTTGATTGGCTAGTATATAGTTTACTTTCAAAAACTTTTGAATTGTTTATGATTGTTGCGAGAATTGATATTTTTGGCTCGAGTCCTGAAATGAACGAAATATACGGTGGTTTTGTTAACCGTGTTTATACAGTTTTATGGATTGTAATGATATTCGTTGTAGCATATTTCCTTTTGATGAAAATAGTTAATCCGGATGGAGATGTTCAGGGTCTTAATTCGAAGAAATTAGTTCCTGACATTTTATTCTCTGTAATAGGAGTTATTATATTCCCAACACTTATGGGATATTTAATGACTTTCCAAAACCATGTATTAGCTGATAATACTATAGCGAGAATAATATTTGATGTAACTTTCGAGGGCAATGAATCAACAAATAAGTTGGTTAATGGTGAACAGGGTGGAACAATTGCCGGTGTTCTTATTTATACATCACTTGCTTATCCTGAAAGTGGAGTTAAGTTTAATGATTTGATTAAACAGAAATATAATGATAGCAATGATGAGTTGGAAGTTACTATTAAGGGTTCCTATTGGGATGCGGGGACAATGATTCATATTGACCTTGGCTTCTTAGGAAGTATTGGAAATGGAGGAAGTATGCAAACGGGAGAAATAACTTTTAAAGTTCCTCCGCATAGTTCTTATTACGATATAATAGACGAAAATCAAATGCCAGCAAGCTGTAATCAAGCATGTAAAAATTATGTAGCTACAATGGTGGCTTGGTATAATACAGGAGATCCTGGAGTATTAAAAAATGGAATGTTTAAATCTTATTTGAACGAACCAGATGGAATACATTATTGGGTTTTATTTACTCTTGCTGCAGGTGGATGGGCTTGTTGGTGTTTAATTGCATATGCATTTGACGTAGCTAAACGTTGTATTAAATTAGCATTCTTACAAGTAATTGCTCCGATTGCATTTGGATTAAGATTAGTTCCTCCAGGACGTCAACAATTCTATCCAATTTGGAGTAGAGAATTAACAAAAACATATTTACAAGTGTTCATGCAAATGTTCTTCTTGTATTTTACAATATATCTAGTTTCGTTGGTGCCAAATGTTCTTGGAGCGTTCTTTAATGCAGCTGATAATGCTGGTTATAGTGGAACAACAAGATTCTTCGCTCAAGTATTCTTAATAATTGGTTTACTTGCATTCTTAAGAGAAGCACCATCATTATTAAAGAATCTATTCCCAACAGATGGCTTAAATATGGGTGGAGTAAACCTAATGCCAAACAAAGCTTGGAGCGGTTCTGCTGGACAAGCAAGAAGAACTGTTGGACAAGCGGCTGGAGCTACAGCAGGATTAGTTGGTCATGGAATAGCTGTTAGAAAAAATTTAGAGGCTTTAAATGCTGCGAATAATCGTCATGGATTAGGTAGAGTTTTAAATGTTGGAACTGCAGCTAGACAATATTTAAGAGGTGCAAGATCAGCAATGTCTGCTGGAATGAGAAATGAAAGCATTAATCCGAGAAATGTAGCTGGTGCAATGCAAGAAGCTATGAGACAAACTCAAGATAATATGCAAAGGACAATTGAAGAAAGATCTGATAGACAATCTCGTTTACAAAGAGCAAATGGCAATTATGCAGCATTTGCAAAAGAAGAACTTGCACGTGCAACAGGTTTTGATCAATTAAGAGATACATATAATAGTCTTGGTCCAGGTGAAAGAAATAGTCGTGAAACTGGTAGAACTGCTGCAGGAGTTAATACTGCTACACAAAGTACTACAGATTTAAGAAACCAAGTTGGATCACAAATTACTTCAGAACGTGATGCAAATTTAGCTGCAGTTCGTTCTGGTACGCTTCCTACAAATGTTGCTCAAAATGATATTGTTAATGCTGCTGAAGGAACAGCTGGTTACGCTATTAAAGAAGAAGCAGCAATTCAAATGGCTACTAATGCCCACACTATAACTGGTTATACTAATGCAAATAGTGATGCGGTTTATAATACTAGAGCTGAATGGGCTGCTGCAAATGCGACGGATATGCAAAATATGTTTAATACTACTGCTGAAAAAGCAATAGATGAGGCAACAGGTGGACGTGCTGGATATTATGATTCGGCAAGTGGTCAAGTATTTGCTGAAGCAGAACAATTTAAAGGAACTGCTGCTTTCAATAGTGGATTGGAAGCTCAATTTAAAGGACGTGGAACAGTAGGATATGAAGTCGGTGGACAAACATATTATTCACAAGAAGATTTTAAACAAAGCAAAGATTTTAAGGATGCTTTCAATAAAAATGTTGAAAATGAATTAAAAGATCCTAATAGAACAATTGGCTATGAGTATGATGGCCGTATTTGTGCAAATGAACAGGATTTCGTTAATGCTTATCAAGGTGAATTACAATCTAAATATGAAGCCGAGTTATTAAAAAGAGCTAATGCTGGTGCTCCAGTTACATCTGATAGTGAAAGAGCTGCCATAAAGAGTCAAATTGAAACTCAACTACATCAAGATTATGGTCGTAATTTCCAACAATTATCAGCAATTGCCGAAAATTATGCTACTAAGCATCATTTGGATAAAGATGATGTTATGGGTGAAGTTTGGAAAGAAATTTCTAAGAATGTTAACCTTGACCAAGCTGAAATCGAAAAGACTACTTTAAGTCAATTTAAAGCAAATGAACGCAAAGTAGATGATTTGGTAGCTAATGGTGCTACTGCCGGTCTGACAAAAGATCAAGTCTTAGAAAAAATGTTAAATTCATCTACAGAAAAGGAACAAATAGTACAAGATGTACTTGATGCTTCTTCAATGAGCGCTAAAGATATTGTTTCTAAAGTTTCTGCAGCTGGCGGAGATGTTACTGCTGCAATCAATACATTATTAGATGGAACTCCTGAAGTTGATAGAGCTTCTGTAACTTCAAGCGTAAATGCTCAAATTGATCAAGTGTACTCTGTAGATGCTAAAGAATATATTAAGATTGTTTCAGATAATGGCGGCGACGTTGACCAAGCAAGAAAACATGCTGCCAAAGAACAAATGGCTCGTATTGATTCTGGAGATCAAGCTGCGTTTAAAGAAATGTCAGAAACTATTGCTAGACATCAAAGAGATGCTGTTACTGAATTACTTAAAGACAAAGCAAATCATGATGTGGCTCAACGAGTAATTACTACTTTACAAGGTGATCAACGTCAACTTAATCAAGTTATGAATGATAGACGTCAAGCTGCTTATCGTATGGATAATCAAATGTTTGATTTCCGTAATTTAAATAACAATATGCAAAAGGCTGCTCGTGATTTTGTTCAAACTATTATGGATTCTAATACAGCGATGGCCAGGGATTTTGCTACACGATTTGGATCAAATCCTAATATGGAAGATTGTCAACAAATTGTTAGAGAATATGCTGGACATATGAGTAATGCATCTGATTGGAGAAGCATGTCTTCAAATGATAGAGTAGAAAACGAAATACTATACTCAGGATTCCAATCATTCTTTGAAAAAATGGCAAGAGCTTATCCATATACTCCTGCAGCGCCTGCGCAAAATAACGGGGGAAATAATAACGGTAATAATGGCGGCAATAACGGCGGCCAAAATGGACATTAAGAATAGAAGGGAAGGATAAAATATGCAAGGAAGTTATTTAATACCAGCAAACTCGAAAAGATCAATGCTTATTCTGAGTTTGTTTGCTCCCATTGATTTGATGATCTTTGGGGCTGGGGTTGGATTAACCTTTTTGATGCTTATGGTATTTGGAAATGCAGCAAAAACAATAAATGATATATTCTTTATGTTATTGCCAGCGTTGATAGGCGGAATAATGGTTGTTCCAGTGCCAAATCATAGAAATATTTGGCAATTAACAGTTCATATTTATTCGTTTTTAATGAGCAATAGACAATATTGCTGGAAAGGTTGGTGTTTTAACGATGGCTCAAGCAAAAAACAATAGCAATGAAAAAGCTGCTCAAACAGCTAAAAAGTATGCTGAAGATTGGATACCTATTACAGATATACGTAATGGTATGATTGAGGTTGAAGGCGGCGGTGTATTATCCGGTGGTAAACAATATGTTACTGGTGTCCGTGTTGAACCTAAAAACATTTTCATTGCTGATTCCGAAACACAAAATCGTGCAATAATTGGCTTAAGAAATTTCTATAACACATTAGATTATGAGTTCTGGCTAATTACTTGTGATAGACCAGTAGATATTAGCTTATATAAAGCGGAATTAGAAATAATGTATCAAAATGCAGTAAATCAACAAGTTAGAAAATTAATATTACAAGATATTAATAAATGTGATTTATTTACTGGACCTGCGATTAATGCCGTAGATACAGAATTCTATATTATATTTAAAGAAGATGTTAAGAAATTGGATTTAATACAAAAGAGACTTCATAATCTAATTGCTAATTTAGCACAAGCTGGATTATCTTCTCGTCAATTATCTGATGATGATTGTAGAGTATTATTAGATAGTTTCTTTAATGATAGTAAAAAAACAGAGTTTGGGACGGTGATGACTGATGTCTAGATCAACATTAAAAAGTGAAATTGCACCTAAGGGATTGAACTTTAAAATGACTTCTTTAAACATCGGTGATAAATTCTGTACAATCTTAACAGTTATTGAATTCCCTAAAGCTATTGGACCAGGATTCTTAAGTAATTTAACTTCTATTCCTGGAGTTAAAGTTTCAGTTAAACATATTCCAATAGATTTTGAAACAATGCAAAAGACAATCAATAAAGAAATATTTGAATTAAAAAATGAGTTTCAAAGAGAAAATGACCATACATTAAAAGAAAGATTAAGAATTGACTATGAGTCGATGGAAAACTTTGTTCAAATGTTGGCTGCAACTTCTTCAAAAATATTTGACTTTCAATTACATTTATTAGTAACAGCAGATACTGAAGAAGAATTAAATGCTAAGAAGTTACAAATTAAGAACTTATTAACTGCATTACAAATGCGTGCAATACCAATGATGTTTGAACAAGAAAAAGTTCTTAAATCTATGTTAGCTATTTTCCCTCCACAAGATTTGGAGAAAAGAGTAGGTGTTCCTATACCTTCACCAACAATTGCGGCTATGTACCCATTTGTATTTGATAGTATTAAGGACCCTGGGAAAGCAACATTATTTGGTATGGATCAATCTGGTGGTGTAGTATTATTTAACCAATTCTATTATCAAATAAGAAAGAGTGCATCTGAAAATAGAAATAATGCTAACTTGATTATTTTAGGTACATCTGGTAGTGGTAAATCTACGGCTGCTAAATTACAATTAAGAAATCATATTAGAAATGGATATCAAATTGTATGTATTGACCCTGAAGGTGAACTAGAATATATAGCTAAACACTATGGTGGAAGTTATATTGATTTAGGTAAGGGTGGATCATATGGTATGGTTAACCCATTTGAAGTTATTGTTGATGCTGATGAAGAAGATGGTAGAGTCGAAGAGTTGGGTGCTGCTATTCTTACAAGAGCATTACAATCTTTAAAGGCATTCATGAAATATTATGATCCAGAAATTGAAACAGATGTATTACAAATGTTCTCTGAAATATGCCAAGAAACATATCGTAGATTTGGTATAGATTTTAATACAAATTTTGCAAGATTTACTCCAGATAGTTATCCAACATTTGATGAATTATATCAAACTATTAAGGGTAAATTATTATCTATGCCAGAGGCAACAAGAGAAAGAGATGTATTAGAAAGACTAGAACTTGAAATAAGACCATTTGTTGGTGAATTAAGATATTACTTTAATGGTCATACATCAATTGAAAGTGATTCAAGTTTTATTGTATTTAACATAAAAGACTTAATGAATAGTGATTCAAATGTAAGAAATGCGATGTTCTTTAATATCTTAAAGTATGCATGGGGATTATGTTTGGATAAGAGTCAAAATACAGTTATGATGGTTGATGAAGCACACATCTTATTAGCTGGTAATAATGAATTAGGTGCTGAATACTTAGCACAAATGCAAAGACGTGCTCGTAAGTACAACACAGGAACAATTATTATTACACAACAACCATCAGACTTTACAACAGAAAAAATTATTCAACATGGAAAGGCAATATTCGACAACGCTACTTACTATCTAGTTATGAACTTAAGAAAGCAGGCAGTTGAAGATTTAGGTAAATTAATTGAATTAAATGATGCTGAACGTGAAGGTATTAAGTTGTATACACAAGGTGAAGCATTATTCGTATGTGGTGCTAGAAGAATGCATATTAATGTCATCTTAACGCAAGATGAATTAGATTCATTTGGTTCTGGCGGTGGACTATAGAAAGAAAAGTGATTGAAATGAAAGAAAAGGATTATAAATATATTAGTATTAAAACTGCTTTTATCATGATACTTTTCTTTTCTTTTGTGTGCTTTTTACCATCAGATGTATCTGCTTTATCTTGCCGATTAACTAAAAAATATGATGAAGAAAAGTTAAGCGAAGAAGATTTAGAAGAATTAGCTTCACATGATGCGTCTGAAGAATATGGTAATTACTGTAAATATGAAGATTTTGATTGGGATAAGTTCTATTACGACCAAAAGAGATTTTGGGGCTCTAATTGTGAGGGATTTAAATTAGGAACTGAAGAATATGAAAAATGTGAGAGTCCTGTTTTAAAGGAACATAAAAATTTCTTTACTAAAATGTATCAAGCTTTAGCTAATTACCAAAATAATAATGGTAATCCATTAGTTATTAATGATACAGTTGTATTAAGAACAATATTCTTCGAAGCGTTACCTAGTGAATTAACAGAAAATCCAGATGCAACTGATTATGAGGAGTTTTATAGATCGACGAAGTTAGGTAATAAATACGATTCAGGAGCTTCAATATCACCAAATGATCCTTTTAATTCTTCAGAAGCAAAGTATTATGAAAATGAAATAGATACATTAAAAATAGTAATAAAAAATGCTGTAGCATATACTTCAATGTGTTATAGAAAATATGGTGTTCCATTTTTAGAAGAACAGGAAGATGGAACAACGACTAAGAAGTGTTTAGGTACTGATATAATTTTATTAAAAAACAATACAGAAATATGTGGTAAAAAAGAAGCCAAATATATGATGGGATTCTGGGAATATTTTTCCAGTAAGATAAGAAGATTCTTTACAACTCTTTTCCCATTCTTAGGTAAAATATGGAAAAATGATGCACAAGATAAATGTGATGCAATAGGTGGTATGGATGAATTAGGTGAATATACAGGAGTATATGAATTTAATGATGATCCGGAAGTAAACTATGCTAAATATTTTGAATTCTTAGAAGCTAATAGATTCTTTGATAGAAAACCGCATTTACAACATTATTTTGAAGATGAAGTATTAATACCTAATGGGTATGATTGTATGACTTTAGATGTATGTGATAATGCACTAGAGAAAAATCAAGCGTTATATAGAGAAGTTGAAGAAAAATGTGTCGAAATAAGAAAGAAAATCGTCAATAATATCAAGTCAATTCTTGAGATGGACGGTATATATATAGATACGGAAGGATATATTTATGACCCAGATGCTTATGGTGATGGCTCATTAGAACCTGGTTCAGGTTTACTTGGTAGCTCATTATCATGTGGAGATAACTTAGTATGGCCATTAGGTAGTATGGAAACTACTGAAGAAGATGGTATAACTTATGCAATGGGAACTCCAGCATCTACGAAGATAACTTCACGTTTTGGACCAAGAAATATTGAACTAGCAGGAGCAAGTACAAACCATAGAGGAATAGATATTAGTCATGGTGGACATGGTAGTGGTGTAGTTCCGGTTATTGCTGCGGCAGATGGAGTTGTAGTACATACTTACACAGCTTGTAAAACTGATTCAAATTCTAAAAGTTCAGAAGCATCACTAAATTGTGGTGATAGAGCTGGTAACTTTGTTACTATTGAACATAGTGAAACAGGATTAATTACTTTATATGCCCATTTAGCTTATAACTCTATTACTGTTCAAAAGGGACAACAAGTAAAACGTGGTCAAGTAATTGGTAAATTAGGAAGTACAGGTGGATCGACAGGACCACACTTACATTTTGGTGTTAAATCTGGTGGTGATTACGTTGATCCAGAAAAATATGTAAGTCCAAGTAATCCACGACCAGAGTGTAGAGATTTAACTGAATCTGGTGAAGGAGAAGGATTTGGTGGAAATGTTAGTGGAGGAAGTAGCGTATTAGCTGAAGGTGAATTATTAAGAACAGGTAAATATGGTTCTTATTATGGTAATTCTAAGACAAGTTCTCAACCATTAACACAAGAACAAATGAATGTTAATGCTGTATATATTTATAAAGCATTATCTGAACGTGGATGGACTTTAAATGCCATAGCAGGATTATTAGGAAATATGCAATATGAATCAAGTATAAATCCTGGTAGATGGCAAAGTGATTCAGTAGGAAGTACTGGTAGTGGATATGGATTAGTACAATGGACACCAGCTACTAAGTATATAAATACTGTTTCTGATGATTATTCAACAATGGATAATAACATTGATAGAATAATGTATGAATTAGAACATAATGAACAGTATTATAAAACAGGTAGTTATCCATTGACTTTCAAAGAATTTACACAATCTACAAAAGATGCATATTATTTAGCTTGTGCATTTGCATGGAATTATGAACGTAGTAAAGTAGTTCTAGAAGGTTCTGCTTCAGAGAAAGAATCATTAAGAAATGCTAGAGGTGGAGCAGCTCAAGGCTGGTATGAATATTTATCCTCAGTTAATATAGATACATAATAGAAAGGAGTTAGCAGTATGAATTTAGGAGTTAGTAAAGACGAAGCAAAAACATTAATGTTTTGGATTTTAATAGTAGCAATTGGAATGTTAATATTTGTTTTTATAAAGATTAATGTTTATGATCCAATCGTAGAAAATCAAAAATATGAGAATGCTGAATACTCTGTTGTAAGAGATAAAAATGAATATTATACAGCTGTTACTCCGATCTATCATATGTATAGTTTTATTTCATATGAACAAATAGATGATTTATTTAAATTATTAAATGAAGACTATATTAAAGAAAATGAAATAACAAAAGAAAATATAAAAGAAAAAGAAATATTTAGTTTAGGTATAGGTGTTAATTTCCAAAATAAAAGAATGTGTGCAAAAGAATTCGCTCCGAACTTAACAAGTTATATTGTTGAAGGTGATGATGTTACATTGCCACCAGAAGTAGGAGAAGGAAAGAGTGAATATATTACAACTAGATATTATGATATTGTATTAGATTCGAGTAATCATACTTTCAATATTACTCCGATAAGTAAAGAAACTTATGAAAGGGGATGTAGTAGTGGAAGAAAAGTCTAATTTTAAAGAAATATTAAAAGAAAACATTTTATTAATTATTATTGTTATAATATTAATGCTTATTAGTCTTGTAACATATTTTGTAAGACATTATGTTAAAAATGAAAGTGTAGATACACCAACTGTAAAAGAAAAAGTAGATCCTAATAAAATATATGAATTAAATGAATATAGATCTATTAAAGTTACAAGACAATCTTTGATTAATTCATATTATTCAAGATATATTAAAATGACTGTTGATGATCCGGAACGTTCTTGGGATATGTTAAGTAAAGAAGGTAAAGCATATTTCTTGGATGATATTAAAAGATATGTTAAATTCTTAAAAGATAAAGAAACAATACATACTTATTACAATACGGTAGTTCAATATAAAACAAATGGTAATGTCATTACCATAATAGATAGTGAAAACTATAAATATAATTTATACATATATGGTATATGGGATTACGAAGTAGAATTTGTAAAATTAGTATAGTGTAGTCCATTATACTAATTCTTTTTGAGGAGGTGAATTTATGGCTGGAGGTACAGGTGCTGCAGGAGGTGCAGGAACAACTGGTGGAGCAACAGGTGTTTCAGGTACAACAGGTGGAGTAACAGGTGCTGTAGGTAGAAGTGCAACAGCAACATTAGCAACCAGAGGAAATTCTCAAGTTTCTGATGGAATTGTTAAACCAAGTACCAATGTATTTGAAGAAGCAGACCAAAGAGGTGCTGATGTAATACCAGATAATATTAATAATGGTAATACTCCAGCTGATGCTGAGGCTCAAGTTGTTTCACAAGAAGGTGAAGGACAACAACAACACCAACCAATTGAATCTGGAGTAGGTAAGAAAAAAGAAAAAAATATGACTCCAGAAGAAAAACAAAAAGCTATGGAAAATGGTGGAGTTTCGACTGAGGATTCATCAACTAAAAAGGCTGTAAGAACAGTTGGAAGAGGAGTCGCCGCTTATTATACGGGTGGTAAATCTTTAGGTTATGATCAACAAATTACCTCTTCAAATGCTGGAAATAAATTATTAGGTGTAGTATCTGATGGATTAGATAAAGTTCCTGGAGTTGAAGAAGCAACAAAAGAATTGGATGATTCAGGAACTTTAGATGCAGCTGAAGGAGCTTTAGATGCTGCGGCTGCTATAAAGAATAAAAATCCTGAAGGTATAAAAGAAGCCGGTGAAAAAGTAAAATCTGGCTTAGAAAAAGGTAAAAAGGCTAGAAAAGAAAGATTAAAAAAACATGCTATTATTTTTCTTATTTCTTGTGCGCCATTATTGTTAATCTTATTAATTGTTATAATAACAGGACAAGAAACGGGGGCTAAAAATACAGTTATAAATGATGACAATGAACATACTATAAGTATGACTGTAACTGTTGCACCAGATGAAGATTATAGTGGTGGTAATACACAATATGAAGGTGGAAATAGTGGTAATCCAGAGTCTGGAGGACCAGGATGTTATGGAGCAGTAGCTAGTGCAACAAGTGATGCTAATAATACTAGTACAATGGCTGGTAGATTATTCCAATATTTAAAAAATTCTGGTTATAATGATACAGCTGCTGCGGCTGTTTTAGGAAATGTTAAAGCAGAATCTAATTTCTCATTAACAAGTACTAATTCAATTGGTGCTTATGGATTAGCACAATGGCTTGGTAGTCGAAAAACAGCTTTACAGAAGTATGCTAATAGTATAGGTAAATCAATGGCATCAGAAGATGCACAATTTGGTTTTATTGTTTATGAAATGACTACAGGTTATAATATGCCACCTGATGTAATGAATGCTAAAAGTTTAGAGGATGCAACATGGGTATTCCATCGTAGTTATGAAGGACCAGAATCTGTTACTTGTACAAAGAGTAATCCTTGTTATACAAATAGATTTACTTGTCCAGAAGGTGGAGAATACAACTGTGTAAATGTTTCTGGTAATTCCAAAGGAAAAATGAAATATTGGAATGACCGTAATTGTCGTACTCCGGTTTCAAGTAAAGTATCATGGGCTGAATTATCTGCTAGTCCAGGTAAGTTCTATGCTGCTTGGTTATCAGTAGAGAATCGTATTAAGAATGCCTATAATTTAATTGGCGTTACAGCAGAAGAATGTACTGGTACCGGCCCAGAAGCAGAAGATGAAAGTGGAGCAGGTAGTAGTGGAGCAGCTGCAGTTGGTTTAGATGGATATAATTATAGTTCTAGTGGTTCTATGTTAATAAATGGTCCATTAAGTCAAGTTTTAGCATCTAAAGGTTCAAGTGTAGATGCATTAAATAATAAGATAAAAGAAAATATCAATAAAAATGGCTGTGGTACAAGAAATGCAGTAGTAGCTGCGGCTTCTACATTACTTGGAGAATTAAATAACTATAAGATAAAATTACAATATGAGTGGGGTGGAAATGGAAATATAGTTGGTGCCAATGGAAAATGGGGTACATATAATCCATCAGCTAAACCTAATAAATATGGTAATACTTATCCTTATACTGGAATGGATTGTTCAAGTTTTGTTAGATGGGCAATATATAATGGAGGATTTAAATATCCGTCTGTTGTTGCCAGCCAATATTATGAAAAAGTCGGTGGTGGCAAAAAGGTTACATTAGATGCCAATAGAGCGGTTTTACAACCGGGAGATTTACTTGAAAATAGCCAACATATTGTTTTAATAGTTGGTATAGATGAATCTTCTAAAGAGTATATTTGTGCTGAAGCACAAGGATTAAATGCTGGTATAGTATTCTCTAGAAAAAAATTTGGTGATACCTCTAAATGGGGTGTTGATATGACAAATTATTATAATACTAAGAGTAGAGGAAGTTGTATCTCATAAATATATTGGTTTTTGATGAAATAAATGATATAGTATAATTTGCTTTTATGTCATATATTGACTTTAAAGTATACTTTAAGTGTACTATAATGAGCGTGAAGAGAAGGAAGGGTAATTATGAAAATTAAAGTTTCGAAAAGAGATGCGGCTTTATTTGGATTTTTTTGCTTAATATTATTATATTTGTGTGATATTTCAGTATTTAATATTTTGAAATTATCTAGAGGCGAATCAGAAGGATTTGTCATTTGGCCGTTCGCTAGTTTTACTGCTGGTGATCCATCTTATATTGGCTTAACGCTTTTCGTGTTCGTTATAGTTATCATTGTTATATTTGCTAGTGTATCTTCGAGTATATTCAATCGTGAAAAAGGAATAGGATTCGAATTTGGTGAGAAAAAAGAAAAAGGATATTCTAGATGGTTAAAAGAAAAAGAAATGAAGACAGCCTACAAAGTATTTAGAGTAGGTGTTAAAGATGAAACAGCTGATAGAGCTGGAGTAGTATTTATTAATGATGGAAAAAATATGTGGGTTGATGACTCAGAAAACCATACATTGGTTATCGGAGTTACTGGTTCTGGTAAAACAAGTGCCGTTGTAGACCCATTAATATATAGTTTATGTAAACATGGCGAAAGTATGGTTATTACAGATCCTAAGGGTGAAATTTATAAAGACCATGCCGAGTTATTAAAAGCACGTGGATATAAGATTATTGTACTTAATTTCCGTAATCCAGATTTAGGAAATGCGTGGAATCCATTATCATTACCATATCAATTATATAAAGCTGGTAATGTTGATAAAGCAGTAGAATTAGTAGATGACGTTGCAGCAAATATCTTAAAGGGTGATTCTGCACAAGATCCATTCTGGGAAGATTCGGCATCAGACTACTTCTCTGGATGTACATTAGCTTTATTCCAAGATGCTAAAGAAGAAGAAGTTAACTTAAATAGTATTAACTTTATGACAACAACTGGTGAAGATAAATTTGGTGCTGGTTCAACTTATATTAAAGAATACTTTACTATGAAGGGTGAACAATCAACACCTTACGTATTCGCAAGTAATACAATTAATTCACCAGGTGAAACTAAAGGAAGTATTTTATCTGTATTTAGACAAAAAATACGTTTGTTCTCATCTCGTGAACAATTATCTGAAATGCTTTCATATAGTGATTTCAATATGCGTGATATTGGTAAAGAATCTACGGCAGTATTTATTACTATTCATGATGAAAAGACAACATATCATGCATTAGCAACAATTTTTATTAAACAATGTTATGAAACATTAATTGATGTAGCTCAAGAAAATGGTGGTAAATTACCACATAGAACTAATTTCATTCTAGATGAGTTTGCTAATATGCCGGCATTAAAAGATGTTACGACAATGGTAACAGCAGCCCGTTCAAGACAAATTAGATTTACGTTTATCATTCAAAACTTTGCCCAATTAAACGAAGTTTATGGTGAACATGATGCAGAAACAATTAGATCTAATTGTCAAAACTTGATATATTTGTTAACAACAGAATTATCAGCTTTGGAAGAAATATCTAAGTTATGTGGTGAAGTTAAGTCTAAGGATGATGAAAAGACAGCAAGTACGCCATTAGTAACAGTTTCTGATTTACAAAAGTTAGAGATGAACGAAGTTATTATTTTACGTAATCGTTTAAATCCTTTTAGAACTAAGTTAAAACAAGCTTATACTATCGATTGGGGTGATAGAGCTTATGGAAAAGCTACATTCACTCAAAGAACGAAAAAGGATATTCAATTATTTGATATAAAAGAATTTGTTAAAGTTAGAAAAAGAAGTAAAGCCGGAGAACTAGGCGGTGGCGGTAGTGCCCTTGGAGCTCTAGGTGGTAGAGGAGGATTTGCTGGTTTAGATACAGGTAGTCCATTTGGCGGTGGAAGTGGTTCAGCACCAAAAATCCCATCATATGAAGAATGGATGGCTTCAAGAAAAGGTAATGATAATAAAACAGGTGGTTCACCATTTGGCGGTGGATCAAGTCCGTTCGGTGGTTCAGGTTTATTTGATGATGAAAAAGAAAGTCCATTTGGTGGAGGTAAACCAAGTAGTTCACCATTTGGTGGATCAAGTCCATTTGAAAGAAAACCAAGTGGTGGTATTGAAGATCCAACAATATCTAATAACTTTAATAAACCAAAAGATCGTCCAGCATTTGATTTGGATGAATTAGTTAAGAGAATAGATGCTAAGATTGAAGAATTAGAAGCTGAAGAAAAGAGAAAAGCTACAGAAACGCATGCTACTTCTAAACCAACAATTACATTACCTGATTCAGTATTAAAATCTAATAAAGAAACGCTTAATGTAAAACCTGTTGATGAAGATATAGTTAAGATTTCTGATAATGGTAATTATCAACAAGAAAAACCAGTTATTATTCCAGCAGTTGAAGATGATTTAGATGACGAATTAGATGATATTATGGATACAACAACTATTAAGCCAATATCTGTAACTGAAGCACCTAAAGAACCAACAAATGGATTTAAACAATTCGAAGAAAGAGCCTCAATTGATAAATTTGAGGATAATTCATCTATTGAACCAATTGATGAATTAGATAATACTGATGAAATTAAGATGGATTTTGAAGAACCTAAAGAGGAAGATAAAATTGATAATCTTGATAAAGGTTTAGATGATTTACATATTGAACCAATGAAGAATCTTACATTTGATTCCGATGAATCTTTTGATGATATTCCAATGAATAAGCCAACAGTAATGATTTCTAATCCAATTGAAATGGCTAGTATACCATCAGTAGCTGCTTCTTCGCCAACTGTTCATGATAATAAACCATTAAGAGGAATAGTTGATCCAACTAAAGCTTATGATAGACTTGATACACAAGATATGAGAGATTATAAAAATAAGATTAGTACAGGATTATCAGATGTTTCTAATTTAGTTTCATTAGATAAAGATATTAAAGGAAATTATATTACTAATGATGAAGATGGTAATAAATCACAAAATCAAATTGAAACAAGAATTAGAAAACCAATACCAGGTAGCGTCGTAGTAGGTCATGATGTAAATAATGCAAAACCTGTTAATTACGATGATGATAATTATGGTGAATAAGAGACATATTAAATGTCTCTTTTTTATGTTTTATATTTATAAGTTTATTATTTTATTATATAATATTATTATGAGAATTATGGGGTTTTATAAAAAGGAGATAATATGGAATTATATATAATTATTGGACTATTAGTTTTAGTTATAATTTTATTAATTGTTCTTTTGTTTAGAAAACCAAAGAATAATCAAATTGATGAATTAACTAAAGAAATTAATGAGTTAAATACAATTGTTGAACAAGATATTAATGATTCTTTAGAAGTAGTTAAACAAATTGGTGAATTAGATAAAAGTGTAACAAAAGATATTAGTGATTTTAAATATAATTTATCAAAAGATTTACGTGAAGATTTTGATAAATTAAATCGTGATATGGAAAATAGATTACAACAAATAAATAATAAAGTTAATGAGAAATTAGAAGAGAATTTTGAAAAGACAAATAAAACATTTGAAAATGTATTAACTAGATTAACTAAAATAGATGAAGCACAAAAAAATATTGATAATCTATCAAAAGATATTATTAATTTACAAAGTGTATTAACAGATAAAAAGACAAGAGGTATATTTGGTGAAGTTAATTTAAATTATATTCTTACAAGTATATTTGGTGAAGTTAGAAAAGTATATGATATTCAACATAAATTACCTAATGGAACGATAAGTGATGCAATATTATTTGCTCCTGAACCATTAGGAACAATATGTATCGATAGTAAGTTCCCATTAGAAAATTATGAAAGAATGACAAATAAGAATTTATCTAATGAGCAAAGAGAAGTAGCTTTTAAGTTATTTAAAGGTGATGTTAAAAAGCATATAGATGCTATAGCTGAGAAATATATTATTGATGGTGTTACTAGTGATGAAGCAATAATGTTTTTACCGGCTGAAGCTATATTTGCCGAAATAAATGCATATCATCAAGATTTATTAAGTTATGCATATACAAAAAAAGTATGGATTTGTGGCCCAACAACTTTAATGAGTACATTATCTACGATAAGTATGATTCTTAAGAATATTGAAAGAGATAAATATACTAAAGTAATTCATGAAGAATTAAATAAATTAGGAATAGAATTTAAACGTTATAAAGAACGTTGGGATAAATTATCTAAGAGTATTGATACTGTTTCAACAGAAATTAAAGATATTCATACAACTACAGATAAGATTACAAAGAAATTTGATCAAATAAGTAGTGTAGATTTGACATTGTTAGAGAATAAAAATAAATGATAGTTATTTGACTATTTTGCTAATACATATTATTATATGATTGGAAGTGAGTAATTATGAGTACAGCAGCTCTTTTAGCTATAATATTATTAGGTGTTCCTGTAGCTGGTATCGCAGTACCAGCGGTTTTATATAAGGGATTGGATGTTTTAGCTAAAATTACTAATAGAAGAATTGAACAAAAAGTAAAACGTGAGAATAAAGAAAAGATTAGAGAAGAACGTGAAAGAGCTAAAGAATTATCTGAAGCTAGAGCTAATTCTTTAACTTTTTATGAATTTGATATTAGTGGTAAGCCAATAGATAAACCAGCATTAATGAATTTAAAAATATCACAAAGTTCACATGTTACACCAGAAAATAGTACTATATTTAAGGGAAAAGTTTCTGTAAATGATTTAAAATCTGGTGGAGTAATAACAAAGGAAATGTATTTTTATTTCCCTGATTTATATGTTGGTGATAAGAGAATACCAATTAAACCTAATTTAAGCACAAGTGGACATTTAGTAGATGAAGCACCTTATTTAATTAGAAATGCTAAAGATGGTAAATATTATACAACTTTAGTTCCTATGGCTGAGGCATATACAGGTATAGAATTCGACTTTATTAAAGATAGTAAAGTTGGACCTAATTTATCACGTGTTGAAGCTAGTCAAGGAAAATTAAGTGATTATATTTCAGTTGAATTAAAACGAGATGAAGTAGATGATTTCATACCAGTTGATTTTAGTGATCCTATTCAAAAGAAAGCTTATGAGGATTATTTAGCAGGTATGAAAGCCAAAGATGAAAAAGAAAAAGGTAGTGCTTTTAAAGAAGTACAAGGTTTAATATTAAAAGCTGGTGAATCTTTAGGTATTTCTAAAGGTGATGATCCAGAAAAATATGTTGTAAATCTAGAAGAATTAACAGAAATGTACAGAAATGCACCAGATGCATCAGATAATTCTGTAGTATATGAAGGTGGTAGAGTTGTTAATGCTCAACCAAGTGGTAGTAGTACTGAACAATTCCGTTATATTCCAAGAGGAAGCAATTATTATCGTATGGGATTATATGGTATTAATAATGGTTCTAATAGTTTAAATAGTAGTGCTAAATCTGATGATCCATATTCATATTATCGTCAATTTAGATATATACCTGAAGGTAGTGTATTAGATAGAATTATGGATGGTAATACACCTCCGATTCCACATGGCACTGGACCTCATGGACATGGTGGACCTCATCATCACCATTAATTAATAAATATAGGAAGAATGCTTAAATAAAAGCATTCTTTTTTGATAAATTCACATATATTTCACAAATAATAGTTGATTTTATGATATAATTAAGATTAGTAAGGTGATTATATGGAATTCATAGAATTAAACAATGTATTCAAAGTATATAAAAATGGGGTATCATCTTTAGCTGATGTTAATTTAAAGATTAGCAAAGGCGAATTTGTTTTTATTATAGGACATAGTGGCTCAGGTAAATCAACATTAACTAAGCTTCTTTATCGTGAAGAAAAACCTAATAAAGGTAGTGTTTATGTTGGTGGTATAAATGTTTCTAAATTGCGTAATAGCAATGTATATAAATTGAGAAGAAAGATAGGAGTAGTTTTCCAAGATTTTAAATTGTTGCCTAAATTAACAGTTTATGAAAATGTAGCTTATCCACTTGAAAGCTTTGGAATGAGAAGAAAAGATATAAAGAAAAAAGTCCTTAAAGCTCTTGAATATGTTGGGCTAAAGGATAGACTTAGAAGTTATCCGCATCAATTAGCAGGTGGAGAACAACAACGTGTGTGTATAGCTAGAGCTATAGTTAATGAACCAACATTAATAATATGCGACGAACCTACAGGAGATTTGGATCCAAAGATGAGTCGTGAAATTATGGATGTTATTGAAAAAATAAATAAAGATTTTGGTTCCACAATTATTATGGCAACACATGATAGTGAAATTGTTAATAGAATGAAAAAAAGGGTTGTATGTTTAGATCATGGAGTATTAGTTTCTGATCAAAAGAAAGGAAAGTATATCGAACATGAAAATATTTAGAATAGCTTATCGTGGAATTCGTAATGCCTTTACTAGTGTGTTTAGAAACTTTTCATTAAGTGCTGCTTCAGTTTCATGTACAACAATTACATTAACATTAGTAACAATTGCAATTCTTTTCTCATATAATATTTCATCAATAACAAAAGATATTGAAGATACATTAACAATCGTAGCTTTTGTAGAAAGTAAAGCAGATGATAATATTATTCAAGAAGTTAGAAAAGATTTAGAGGCCATAAAGAATATAGATAGTAAATCAATAGAATTTAATTCGTCACAAGAAATTAGTGAACAAATGGCTAAAGAATATGAAACAATTAATACTATTTTAGGTGTGCTAGATAAGGAAGATAATCCGATACAAGCAACGTTTGTTGTTAAAGTAAAAGATGTAACACAAATGAACCAAACAGCAGAACAAATTGAAAAACTAGAACATGTAACACGTGTTAAATATGGTGAATCTTTAGTAAATAAATTGATATCATCATTTAACGTTATTAGAAATGCTTGTTTAATAGCTGTAGGGGCTTTAATAATAGTAACCGTATTCTTAATTAGTAATACTATTAAATTAACAATATTCTCAAGAAAGAATGAGATTAATATTATGCGTTTAGTAGGTACATCAAATGCAGTTATTAAAATACCATTCTTATTTGAAGGTTTAATATTAGGTTTAATTGGAGCAGTTATTCCAGTATTATTAACAATATATGGATATACATTCTTATATGATTTTGTTGGTGGTAAATTATTTACTAATATGTTTATTTTAGTAAAACCAGTAGAAATAATATATAAGACAAGTATTATTTTATTAGTTGTTGGTGGTTTAGTTGGAATGTTATCTAGTATTGGAGCTGTTAGAAAGTACTTAAAGGTGTAATTATGAAAAAGAAGATAGTTAGAGTAATAATTGTATTACTTTTGGTAATTACAGCAGTAGGTTCAGTATGTAGAGTAGATTCAATTGATGCTAAAACAAAAGCTAAAACATTAAAAGATTTAAGAAATGAATTAGCAGAATTACAAGCACAAAAGAATAAAAATATTAGTAATAAAAATAAAACTAAAACACAAATTAGTAATGCACAATCCAGTGTAGCTAATAAAAGAAATGAAATATCTTCGAATCAAAATAAAATTGAATCGGCACAAAAAGAATCAGCACAATTAGAAAAAGATATAGCTGATGGTAAACATAAATTAGAAAAACTAGTTAGTGCATATCAATTAATAAATGCAGATGATCAATATTATGATTATGTATTTAATGCAAGTTCGTATGAAGATTTAATATATCGTTATGCTGTTATAGAACAAATAATGGATTATATGAACGATGAAATAAATAAATGGAATAATAAGATTAATCAAAATTCACAATTAAAAGTTGATCTTGAAAAACGTGAAAAACAACTTAATACACAAATAAGTTCATTACAAGTTGATATTGAAAATATGGGCGATTATTTAGATGAATTAAATGATGAATCTCTAGATATTGGTAAAGAAATTCAAGCAACTAAAGAATTAATAAATTATTATGTTAAATTAGGTTGTAAAGAAACTGAAGACTTAGACGAATGTGTTAGAGTTAAGATGGCAGAAAAGTTTAGAAGACCAACAAAGAAGGGTAAAGTATGCTCTAACTTTGGTTATAGAACTAGTCCATTAACTGGAGCTGCCAATACTTTCCATTCAGGAACAGATATTTCATTAGCTGAAGGTAATCCAATTTATCCAGTAGCAGATGGAACAGTAGGTTATATTGTTAAAAAGTCTGATTGTGGAGGAAATAAAGTATATATTTTCCATGTAGTAAAAGGTAAGAAATATACATCTACATATATGCATATGTTAGATATAAAAGTTACGTTAGGACAAAAAGTAAATTCTGATACAATTATTGGTCATGTTGGTGGAAAAACAACGGGTACAAGACATGGTGGTTATGACCGTTGTACTACAGGTGCTCACTTACATTTAAGTATGTCTGTAGGTGGATGGTATACTAAATATAGTGAGTGGAAAGCACATTTACAAGATGCAAGAAAGATAATTGATTTACCAGCAAGTTGGTCTACAAGATAAAGGTGTGAGAGTAATATGAAAAAGAGAGTTATTAGTGCCGTAGTAATGGTAGCTATATTATTAGCAGCATTATTATTAGGTCAAAAATTTCCATGGGTATTTATATGCTTAGTATGCTTAATAGGAGTTATAGCATATAAAGAATTAGTAGATGTTAAAAAAGATTTAAATATTCCAATTCCAGTTATGTTACTTGGACTTGTTAGTATGCTTTATTTAATAGTATCAGGTACTTCAAGCGCATCATTTATTATTGGATTTGATATTCAAACATTGGGATTTATTTTCTTGTTATTAATTATGCCATGTGTTTTATTACATAGAAAAAAATATGATTCAACAAGTGGTATATATTTATATGGAATAGTATTATTCTTAGGAATAGTTTTAAATCAAGTAATAGTATTATATTTACAAGGAATATTAATATTATTGTATCCATTACTAGTAGGATGTGTAACAGATATTTTTGCGTTATTAGGTGGAAGATTAATAGGAAAACATAAATTTACAAAGATTAGTCCAAATAAAACAATTGAAGGTTGTTTAGTAGGAGCTGTATTTGCGGTTATTATTGGGACTACTTTTTATGTTACATTAATTAATGCAGATAATGTTTTTGGAATAGTTATTCTTTCATTAGTATTAAGTATAGTTAATCAAATTGGAGATTTATTCTTTAGTTTAATTAAGAGAGAAAATGAAGTTAAAGATTTCTCTAACTTAATACCAGGTCATGGAGGAATAATAGATAGGATTGATGGATTAACATTTGTTATATTAGCCTTTGTATTTATTATGAAGCATTACATCTAGGAGGAGTAAATAATGGCTAAAAAGATAAAAGAGGAAGAAACTTCAGAGATTATTGAAAATAAAAAAGAAGAAATAATCAAAGAAGAAGAAAAAGAAAAAAAGAAGGAAGAACCAAATACTTTAACAAGTATTATTAAATTAATAGGTATTATAATTGCTATAATAATTATTTTAGTATTCTTTCCGAATACAGTAGTATGGAATATAGTAGTTTTATTATTAATGTTAACTTTCTTGATATTTGTACATGAGTTTGGACATTTTATTATTGGAAAACTATGTGGTGTACACGTATATGAGTTTGCATTAGGTATGGGCCCTAGATTATTGTTCTTTAAGAGAAAAGGGGATCCAACAGAATATTCTTTAAGAGCTTTACCAATTGGTGGTTATTGCCAATTAGCAGGTGAAGAGGGCGAAGATGATGAGAAATTACCTAAAGATAAATTTATGTGTAATAAGGGAAAACTACAAAGAATATTAATTCTTGTAGCCGGTGTTACAATGAACTTTATTACAGCAATAGTATTATTATTTATTATTGCGTTTATATGGGGTAGTGCAGACACATCAAATATTATTGATAATATTGAACCTAATTCACCAGCCGCTGATGCTGGTTTGGTTCCAGGGGATAGAATAGTAGGTATTAATGGTTATTCAATAAGTGATTGGGATAAGATAAATATCGTTATGGTATTAAAAGATGAAGATGGTGTTTATGATTATACAATTGAACATAAAGATGGTAATAGACAAAGTTATAGTATTGCACCAGCTGATTATGTTTTATTAGAAGATAGATATGAAAGAATAACAGAAGAACATACTTTAGATGATATTATTGAAGAAAATAAATTAGATAAAGATAAAACAGAAACAGTTAAGATAATAGGTATTGGAAAGAACAATACACCACTTAAAGGATTTAGAGCATCTATTAAATATGCAGTTAGAAAGTTTATTAGTATTGTTGATATTATGTTATTAACAGTAGGATCTTTAATAACTGGTAAGTTAGGATTAAATGCTTTATCTGGTCCAGTAGGTATGTATTCAGTTGTAGGACAAGTGGCTACATATGGATTAGCTAATATTTTATTCCTTATGGCATATTTATCTATTAACCTTGGAGTAATTAATATTTTACCTTTCCCAGCATTTGATGGTGGTAGAGTATTATTTGTACTTATTGAAGCAGTAACAGGTAAAAAGGTTAAACCAGAAGTCGAAGGTATTATTCATACGATAGGATTTATACTGTTAATGGCGTTAATGTTGTATATAACATTCCAAGATATATTAAAATTCTTTTAGAAGTTCATATGAACTTCTTTTTTTCTTATTGAAAATATGTTATATTTATATTATAGGATAGAGGCGGTACAATGTTTGAGAATATGATAATTCCTATAGCTATAGGTGTAGTAGTATTTTTAATAGTAATCGTTCTAATTGTTATGACAGTTAGTAAAAATAAAAAGAAGAAGAATAATGCGGTTAATACAGCTAATATTCCACAACGACCTGTTGTTAGAGTTGCACAACAACCTCAACAACCAAAACAAGTTGTAGAACAAAAAGTTGTTACAAATGTGCCGGTTAAACAAGTTAATACTAAAGCTGCACCACAAACAGTTGTTAAGAAAGAAACAACTATAAGTAGTGAACCAGCAGTTAATACAGTTGTTAATGAGGCAGAAACAGTATTAGATGATATTCAAAATATTATAGGTGATCATAAAGTAACAACACCAGAAGTTAAAGAAGAGTCAATGGGGTTAGATGAAAAGGGAAGACCAAAAAGAATTGTTGAAAATACCAAAATTGATATTGATTTAACGGATGAGAAAGCTAAAGAAAATGTTATTTTGAAATTAAAAACACCATCAAATAAAAAGACGCCTTATAAAGTTAAACCACCAGTAGTTAAAGATACTCCAGGTGAACATGCGGATGTAACAATTAATGAGGCTATGGAAGAAAAGGATGAACCTAAATATGATCAAATACCAGAATATGTTGATCCAAGAACAATCAAAGAAAATGGTGTTGATGCAGAGGTTACTGAAGGTATTGCTTTAGAGGAAAATAAAGCTAGTGAAATAGATGTATTTGATGATACACATAAAGAAGAAAACTTACCATTAACTAATGAAGAGGGAGAAATAGTTGAAGAAATCAAAGCAACACCTCTTGAAGAAGTATATGAGTATGATCCAGAAGATGATGAAATCGAAGAAACTAAAGAAGAAGTAAAAGAAACAAAGCCAGTTCAAACTAATTATGAAGTAGATGAGAACTATAGTAAAACAGAAATCTTAGATGTTTCAGAGATAGATGCAGCTATGGAAAAAAGAAGACGTATAGCTGAAGTAACAGAAGAAGAAATATTTAAATATATAGCTGAGATGCAAGATTCATTAATTGATGAAGCAGAAAGTTACATTGAGGAAATGAAAAGCAAAGTGAGGTAAGCAACAATGGATAATACAATACAAGAATTAGATAATGTTTATCTAGAATTTGATCCGAGATTTATTCCTAAAGAAAATGAATCGGAAGAAACAATTTATAAGACAGCAAAACTAAGTAAGGAAGAGATTCTTGAAAGGTTGGAAAAGACCCAATCTTTACATTTATAAGACATTTTTGTTGTCTTTTTTTTTATGTTTGTGTTAACATAAGATATGGTGAGTAATTATGGCAAAAAATTACAATGCAGATTCCATTAAGATACTTGAAGGTCTTGAAGCAGTAAGAAAAAGACCAGGTATGTATATTGGGTCAACAGATAAAAGAGGATTACACCATCTAGTATGGGAAATTGTCGATAACTGTATTGATGAAATAATTAATGGATATGGTAATACAATAAAAATAATATTAAATGATAATGGATCTATTACTATTGCAGATAATGGACGTGGAGTACCTATTGGTAAACACGCTAGTGGGAAAAGTACGCCTGAAGTTGTTTATACGATGTTACATGCAGGTGGTAAATTCGAAGAAGGAAATTATAAAGTATCAGGTGGGTTACATGGTGTTGGTGCATCAGTAGTAAATGCTTTATCTAAATGGATGGATGTAACAATATTCACTGATGGTTTAATATCAAATATTAAATTTAAAGATGGGGGAGAAGTTGCTCAACCATTAAAGAAAATTGGTGAATCAAGAAAAACAGGTACTGTTGTAACATTTATGCCTGATTATGATATTTTTAAAGGTTGCAATTTCTCATATACAGATATATGTGAAAGAATGAAAGAAAGTGCGTTTTTAATTCCAGAATTAACGGTTTCAATTGAAAATGCTATAGATGGTAAAAAAGAAGTATATCATTTCGAGGAAGGTTTAAAATCCTTTGTTGAAGATTTAAATGCTAATAAAAAACCAATACATGATATTGTAGATATTCATGGCTCTAAAAATAGAATTGAAGTAGATGTAGCATTGCAATATACTGAATCTTATAATGAAATGGTTGTATCTTTCGTTAATAATGTTAAAACTGGTGATGGTGGTTCGCATGTTACTGGTTTTAAGTCAGCTGTTACAAAAGTGTTTAATGAATATGCAAGAAATAATGGTATATTAAAAGCTAAAGAAAGTGATTTCGATGGTGATGATGTTCGTGAAGGTTTAACTGCTGTTGTTAGTTTAAAAATACCTGAAGATTTATTACAATTTGAAGGACAGACTAAAGGCAAATTAGGTACACCAGAAGCACGTACAGTTGTAGAAAGTATTGTTAGTGATCATTTAAGATTTTATTTAGCAGAGAATAAAAAAGATGCTATGACTATCTTAGATAAAGCTAGTAAATCAAGAGTGGCTCGTGAAGCAGCAAAGAAGGCTAGAGAAGAAGCTAGACTTGGTAAGAATAGAAAAGAATCACAAAGAAGTTTATCAGATAAATTAACACCACCAACAGGAAAGAATGCCAAAATAAATGAATTATTTATTGTTGAGGGTATTTCAGCAGGTGGTTCAGCTAAGAAAGCAAGAGATAATAAATATCAAGGTATATTACCTTTAAGAGGTAAAGTACTAAATACGGAAAAAGCTTCGATTACAGATGCATATAAGAATGAAGAATTAAATACATTAATTCATTGTATAGGTGGCGGAGTAGGTTCTGATTTTGATGTTAAAGATATTAACTATGATAAAGTTATAATCATGACTGATGCCGATGATGATGGAGCTCATATTCAATGTTTATTATTAACATTCTTTTATAGATTCATGAGACCTTTGATTGAATGTGGTCATTTATATATCGCTATGCCTCCTTTATTTAAAGTTGATGAAGGTAAGAATAAGATTAAATATTTTTATACAAATGAAGATTTTAAAGAATATACTAAAGATAAAGCCGATGGTAGTTATAAAGTACAAAGATATAAAGGTTTAGGTGAAATGAACCCAGGGCCATTAAGAGAAACAACTATGGATCCTAAGACACGTAATTTAATTAAAGTTAATATTCCAGATGCTGCATTAGCAGAAAAAAGAGTATCGGTACTTATGGGAGATGCTGTTGATCCACGTAAAGATTGGATTAATGAAAATGTAGATTTCTCTATGGAAGATGATTTTAAGATATAAAAAGACATAAAAATATGTCTTTTTTATTTGCAAACGTTTGTTTGTATGTTATAATAATTAATGGAGTGATATTATGCAAGAAGAGATAAAGTATTATTCAGTATCGCAATATAATAAAGCAATTCAAAACTTCTTGGATAGTAAAGAAGAATGTCAGAATGTTCATATTAAAGGAGAAATATCTAATTTTAAGGGACATACTAGAGGGCATTTATATTTTACTTTGAAAGATGAAGAATCACGTATTAATGCAGTTATGTTTTCAAGTGCTGCAGATAAACTAGACTTTGTTCCTAAAGATGGTGATGAAGTTAATGTTGATGGACGTATAAGTGTATATGTTCCTAATGGTGGTTATCAAGTATATGTTAATCGTATGATGCTTGCAGGTAATGGTGATTTACTTAAGAAATTTGAAGAATTAAAAAAGAAATTAAGTGATGAAGGATTATTTGATGTAGCTCATAAAAAACCTATACCTAAATATCCGACAAAGATAGGAATAGTTACAGCGCCAACAGGAGCAGCAATTAGAGATATCTTAAGTACAATTAAAAGAAGATATCCAATTGTTGATACTATTTTATTTCCATCATTAGTTCAAGGTGATGAAGCTAAATTCGATGTCGTAAGACAAATAGAAAAAGCACAAGAATATGATTTGGATTTATTAATAGTTGGTCGTGGTGGAGGATCTATTGAAGATTTATGGGCCTTTAATGAAGAAATGGTAGCAAGAGCTATTTATAATTCTAAAATACCAATAATATCAGCAGTAGGACATGAACCAGATGTAACTATTGCAGATTATGTAGCCGATTTAAGAGCACCAACACCAACAGGAGCAGCAGAGATGGCTGTACCTAATATGGCTGATTTATTCAATTTAATTAAACAAATGCAAATCAGAGCTAATCAAGGTGTTAGTAATAAGATAGATTCTTATCAACAACAATTAGATGCATTAGCTAGAGCACGTGTTTTATCTAATCCATTAGCTTCTTTTGAAATAAAAGAACAAAAATTAGATACGTTAATTGATAGATTAAATGCAGTTACAACACATAAGTTAGATATATGCAAAAATAATTTTAATAATTTAAAGAATAATAGAATACTAGTTAATCCAGAAGATATATTTATTAAATATAATAATAAAATGGAATTAATGATTAATAAATTAGATTTATTAAATCCACTTAATGTTATTGCTAAAGGTTATAGTGTAGCATTGAAAGATAATAAAGCGGTTAAGAGTATAAAAGAAGTTAATAATGGTGATGAAATAAATCTAAGAGTTAATGATGGTATAATATTTACAAATGTTAAAGGAGTAGAGAAAAATGGCAACTAAAAAGAATGATTATGAAAATAAAAAATTCGAAGAATTAATGAATGAACTAGATAGTATAGTTAAAGAATTAGAAAATGGTACAACTGATTTAGAGAGTACTATTGAAAAATATACAGAAGCTATGAAAATAGTTAAAATTTGTAATGATAAATTAAGTACAGCAACTGAAGCTGTAAATAAGATATTACAAGATAATGGTAATCTAGAAGATTTTGAAATAAGTGAATAATAAAAGATCCTATTTAAGGATCTTTTTTATTGAGTATAAAAACGATATAAATTAATACTTGGTTTATTTAAGAAGCGATGTTTTGTTGTTGTAGTTCCAATACCACCACTTATATATAGTTCTGATTCATTTAGAATATATTTTTCATCAAAATATTTACGAGCACCTTTAGTTTTAAATAAAGCGCCAATAAAAGGAAAACGTACTTGACCAAGCATTGAATGACCAGCAAAAGCTATATCGTATTGGTAATCACCAATCTTATCGATTTGATCGGGTTCATGCATTAGTAAAATAGTATATGATTGTTCAACTTCATTTAAGAAACTGAAGGCATTTTTATAATCAGGTTTACCTTTAGATAAATCATCTAATCCAACAAATATAATAGGAGTAGTATCATTGTTATAAACATATTCATATTTATTGTTTAATATTATCCAATCAAGATTGTTTAGTATTTTTAAGAAATAATCATTAGCATAATCATTATCTCCGAGTACAGCTAGAGTTTCAATTCGAGGATTAATATTAGATAATACACCAGATATATAATTTATTTCTTCATCATTTAGAATATATGATTTATCAATTAAATCACCAGTAAATATTACTATATCAGGATTTTGTTTATTAATTAACTCAACCATGTTTTCTAATTCACCACCATGAACTATAGTTCCATAGTGTATATCAGAAAAATGAACGATTTTTAATCCATCATAAGCTGAACTTAAAGAATTAGTTTTAATAGCATATTCTTTGACTATTAAACCACTTGTTGAAACAAAACGACTCCAAAAGAATAAACCAACAAATACTAAAATAATTAATATTATATGTTTGATTCTTTTTGTATTGTTTGTTTTAGGTTTCATTTCTTCTTTAGGTACTTTAAGATTTTCAAGTTCTTCTTGTTCTTTACGATTTTGTTCTTCGAGTTTCTTTTTCTTACGTTCTTCGGCTTCAAGTTTCTTTTGATGTTTTTTATATTCTTTTATATCATGTTTAGCCGTTTTTTCTAAAGAATCTTGAATCGTTTTAATATCTTCTTGAGATATTTTATCGTTTTCTTTTTTCTTTTCTTTAGTAGGTTTAGATTTGTGATCATTATCTTTTGTCATATATATCACCTTATATAAATAATAACACAATATTTATGCAATTATATGCTATATGCATAAGAATTGACACTAATACGTTATTTGTTTTTACTGTTCCATAAGAAAACATTAAACCCATAATGGTATATGGAATAAAATAAACTAAAGCAACATATATATTGGCAGTACTTAAAATATGTACTGTAGCAAATAATAGAGCACTTAATATTCCACATATTATTTTATGATTAGTATTCGATGGTAAAACACCTCTGAAGATTAGTTCTTCATATATAGGAGCAAAGAATCCCATTAAGAAGGGCATAAATGCTGTAGTCTTTAAAAGTTTTTCAACCTCAATTTCATTAGCACTTTGGATATTAAAGAAATGAGTATATATAAATGTTAATCCAAAGATAGATATTGTACCAATAATAAATATTGGTATTAAAGATTTATAATTGTTTTTTAAATCAGAACCAAGAGTTTTAAATCCGTGTAATACATATCCGTGATACTTTACAAAAATAACTGATGTAAAAAGGTATGTTAATAGATAATTTATATCATTTATTTTATGAGTGAAATTTGTAAAAAATCCAGATAATAATAGGGATAACATAAAATATCCTAATATGGTTAAAAAGGTGTTTAAATAGGCGTTTTCAGATATTTTTTCTTTGATAGTGTTAACCATTGTAAAACCTCGTTTCTTTTGTATATTTATTTTAACATATTTCTTTTCATTTTGTTGGATTTTTAAAAATCTTGTGTTATAATTATCATAGTAGAAAATAGTGCTACATAGTATGGAGGAATAAAAATGGCAAAAAATAATAACAACAAAAGTTTTATCGTAAGATTTTTAGGTAATAAAAATACAGTTACGATTATTGGTATTATTGCTTGTTTTGCAACATTGGTTGGTGGATACTATTACAGAGTATATTTAAGTGCCAATAGTAAAGAAATAGCTTATGCTAAAGTTCAAATAGATGCTAAAACAGCAATAACTGAAGGTATGATAGGAAAGATTCATGCTTCTTCATCATACATAAGCGCAACTTCTGGATTAATTCAAGATCCAAAGAGAGTTTATCAAAAAGGAAAATATTCATCTTATAAAACTAAGATACCTAAAGGTAGTCCAATTTTCCAATTACAAATTATTAATGATGAGGAATTACCAGACTATGCTTTTAAAGATTTACAAGATGGTACAACAATCTTTAGTTTAGCAGTAGATAAGGAAAGTTCATTTGCAAACTCAATTAGAGCAAATGATTATATTGACTTATATATTACTACAAGCGACCATGAAAATAATGGTGCGTTAATCTTCTGTAAGTTTATTGCACACATTAGAGTATTAGCAGTTAAAGATGCTAAGGGTAGAAATATTACTAAGAGTGGTATTAGTAATGGAGCACCTACTGAATTATTATTCGCAGTAGAAGATAGAATGTTCTTATTACTAAATTATGCTCAACATTTCCCAAGTGGAAAGATTCAAATCATTCCAGTAATCAGAGGAAAGAATTATAGTATTAATTCTGAAGGTAAGAGCTATGAAGTTAGTTCTGAAGAAATGGTTCGTTATATCGAAGAAGAAGTATCAAGTGATATAGGATATGAAGCTAAAGGAGAGAAGACAATATGAAATTAGATGGCGTTCTTGCAAATGTTAAAAAAATTACTTCAAATCCAAATACAGTTTCATTTGTTATAGTTATTGTAATGATTTTATTCATTTACGTAGCTTATTCGAAATTGATTGATATGGCTACTAAGCCACAAGATATTCCTTATGCTACACGTACTATGAAGGAAAAAGAACAAATAACAGCTGATAAAATAGGTACTGTTCAATTATCTGGAAACTTTGTTTCATTACAAGGTGAAAACCTTGAAACAAATAGAGGTAGAATAATTGATCAATATGTTGCTGATGGATATATTATTCCACAAGGAAGTTTATTCTATAAGGAAGCAATTGCTAATGAGTCAACAGCATCAGAAACTATTTATGCTGGTATGCCAGATACATATGCTCCATTTAAGTTGGCTGTAGATTTCCACTCAACTTATGGATGTTCAATAATGCCTGGAGATTATATTGATTTATTCTTCTCTGGATTAGATGACAATGGAAAACTTATATTTGGTATGTTTATTAAAAGTATTAAAGTTTATGCAGTATTAGATGCTAATGGATTAGATGTATTTATGAATACAACTGATGATCAACAATTTGCTCCATCACATATAGTATTTGCAGTACCAACTGAATATTATGAATTACTAGAAAAAACAGTTCGTTTAGGATATAAATTATTACCAGTACCAAGAAATGATACTTACTCAGAAAATCATGAACAAACAAGTATCGCTTCTCATTCAATTAGAGATTTCGTAATTGGACAAACATCTATTAAAGATAGTAATGGTACTAACTAATTATAAATAAAAAAAGAAAATAAAAAGGGTGGTCATAAATGCTTAATTCAATATTTGATCAAATGGATTTTGGCCCTTTAAAAGAGTTCTTAGAAGAAGATGATGTAACCGACATATCATACAGTAATGGTGGTCAGGTATGGTTAAAAACTCTTTCGAAAGGTATTTATCAGGTTCAAAGACCAGAAATAAATAATGCATTCATGGAAAAACTAGCTTTCCAATGTTCGAATGTTATGGGTAAGACATTTAATATGGCTCATCCATTCCTCGATGCCGAGTCTGCTGAGTTACGTATGAACTTCGTACATGAATCTATAGCTACAAATGGTATAGCATGTCTTATACGTAAGACTCCAGCTAAAATCAGATTAAATAAAGACAAATTATTAAATGAACAATATGTTACAGAACAAATACATGACTTTTTACTTAAATGTGTTGAAGGTCATGCCAATATATTAGTTGCTGGAGAAACTGTTTCAGGTAAAACTGAGTTGGTAAAATATCTAGCATCTAAAACCAAAGAAGATGAAAAAATAATATCTATAGAGGATACATTGGAACTTCACTTGGATAGAATTTATCCAACAAGAGATATAGTTGCAATGAAGACAAATAATATTGCTTCATATACAGAAGCCCTTGTAGCCTGCATGAGACAAAACCCAATTTGGATATTACTAGCCGAAGTTCGTTCGGCAGAAGCTGTTATGGCTGTTCGTAACTCTATATCATCTGGACACCATATCTTATCAACAATCCATGCGGATAAAGCTTCTGCTATTCCAATGCGTATGTACTCACTATTGGAATCAAGTCAAGATATCGAACAATTCTTAGGATCTATTCATAGATATGTCCAATTAGGTATATATGTTAAAGGTTATTTTTCAAAACGTTTGGGAAGATTCCAACGTGAAATATTAGAGGTTTGTGAGTTCTATGTTGATGACAATACTCAAAAACCAATGTCTAATGTTATTTATCAAAAACATCTTGATGGAAGAGTAGTATTAAGAAATCCTACTCAACATTTATTAGATTATCTTTCAATTGGTAACGTAGAATTACCGGAAGATACATTTGGCCTTGGTGATGCTACTGAGAAGTTTGATGATACAAATAGAACAGCGATGGAAAATCAAGCTAAAACATTAGGACAAAGTGGACAAGTTAGAAAAGAAGATCCATTTAGTCTAAATGATTCAAGTGATGAGGCTTATGCAAATGCGCAAGCACAACAAGCACAAGCACAACAAGCACAAGCGTCTGCTGAACAAGCAGCACCAGCTGCAGAACAACCAGTTGCTCAAGCACAACCTCAAGAACAAGCTGTTAATGAACAGTTAACTGCTCAACAACAATATGAGCAACAAATGGCTATTTATCAACAACAAATGGCAGCTTATCAACAACAAGTTGCTGCTCAACAAGCTGCTCAAGCACAACAAGCACAACAACCTGTTCAAAGAGTCACAGTTCCTATACCTCAACCAACGAATGAAGGAACTAATACTCAATAATAAAGAAGAAAGAAGGAATATTATATGGCAGAACTTTTAATTATGTTAGCAATTGCTTTATATGTTATGAGTTACCGAATGCAAACTGGTGAGGGAGTATATAACTCTGCTACTGGTTTATGGCAAACAGTATATAATAAATATGCTCCATATAGTTATAAGGCTGTACAAGAAAAGAGTAGAAAATTAGGAGTTGAATATTCTGCTAAGGAATATGTTTCACAAGTAATTATTCTTGGTGGAGGATTTATGTTTATCTCATATTTCTATTTCTATAGTATTCCAATGTCAATTATATATGGTATTGCAGCAGTATTATTTGTTCCATATCTAGCATATTTAAGAAATATGAAAGCATATAGTGAATTTATATTTGAACAAATACAAACATACTGCTCAACAGTTATTAACGAATTTAATACAACACAATCCTTCGTTAAAGCAATGGAAGGATGTAGAGATTCAGGTGTACTTGAAGATCCAGTATTATCTGATGTATCTACAATGATTAATTTATCTTATCAAAATGGTACAATAGATGAAGCTGTAGAATGGTTTAATGCTAAGTATCCATACTATATGGTTAAGAACATGCATCAATTATTCTTACAGATAACTAAAGAAGGTGCTCAAGATTCTGGAGAATCTTTAGAGAACATGATGAACGATATCGACTTACTAGTTGAAGGTGTATATCGAGACAAGATGGATAGAGTTACATCACATGGTAAGTTCGTCGGATTCGGTTTTGCATTGTACTTCTTAGTAATATTAGTTAAGTTATTACTAGGTGATAGTTATCAAAAGATGTTATCTTTATACTATGTACAGCTTTTATTACACGGGGTTATATGGATGAATTCTTACTTCTTAATTAGTGGTGAGAAGTTCTATAACGAAGATACAGGAGTTGAGTAGTATGGATTTTAGTGGTGTATATTATGAAATTGTTGCATTAGCAGTAGTAATTGTATTCGTAATGCAATATGTTGGTGGAATTAGCATTAATAAATTCGTATCAGACAATTCCCAATATTTTAAAAAGTTACGTGAAAGTGATTTTGAATTCTTAGCAAAAGCAAGATATGGTGATGCGGTAGATATTGAAGCCGTATTCGATTCAAGACTTAAAAACGGTATGATATATGGATTGATTATGGGATTGATATTCTTTGGTGCTCATATAACATTCTCGATTGTTATAGCATTAACGTTAGGTATATCATTCTTCTTCTTCAAGATGCCATATTTCCAATTAAAGAAATATTATAAATCTCACTTGCATTTAATTGATACGCAATTACCTTATTATTTAAAGAACTTGGAAATCTTAGTTCAACACTATACAGTTCCAGTTGCTTTAGGTAAGTCAGTTGGTGATGCGCCAGAAATCTTCCAAGAAGGTCTAAGAGATATGCTTGAAAAGATTAATGCCGGTGATTCTTCGATTGAACCATATATGGAATTCGCAAGAACTTATCCAGTTAGAGATTCAATGCGTATGATGCGTTTGTTATATCGTTTAGGTTTAGGAAAACAAGAACGTAAACAAGAGCAATTGTTATCATTCTCAAGAACAGTATCAGCTTTACAACAAAAAGCTCGTGAAGCAAGATATGCTGCCAGACTTGAGAAGATGGAATCTAAGACAATGCGTATGTTGGTATGTACAGGTGTAGGTGTTATGGCATTGCTTGTATTATCAATCTTACAAACATTTACTAATATGTAATATTAGACTCACAAAAGTGAGTCTTTTTTTGTTGATTTGACAAATCGACTGTAAAATGTTAAAGTATATGTCACATAGGGGTATATTGGACTTGTCAAATTGACAGAAATTGGACTGTTTGATATAATTAATATGTATTCAGGAAGAATAAGGGGGAATCATAATGAAAGGATTTATTCTCGACTATATAAACGAAAACGAGTTTAGAAAATTAGAAAGAGCATTAAAAAAATATAATATGCTTGCTTTCAAAAAATTAAACTTCGAATATTATCCTAGTTTGAGATCAGGAAATTTTATTGGTGAGTTAGTTGCTAAAGATAGCAAGAATCATACGGAGACTTACGAATTAAAATTACCTAGTGATCATTTATTCACACAAGTACATGGAGAAGTTAAACTTAGATATATAGTTTATAAAGATCAAAATACAGTTATGCTTGAAACTATTAAGCCAACTGAGATTTTACTTGAAGGACATGTTGCTGAGTTAACTACTTATAAGGGTGTTATGATCAGTAAAGCTAATGCAGAAAAAGATAAATTTATGATTAATTTATTAACTGCTATGGAAAATAAATAATAAATAAAGTTCAAGGTTCCTTGAACTTTTTTTTGACTTTTTTTATATATTAATATATAATAGCCAGCACAAATGAGGGGTTTGTATGGTTAAGAAACATGTGTATACTAGAGGTTCTAGAATTATATATAAGAATCAAATGTATCAAGTCGTTATTAGAGATGATAATGAGTTAGGATTTTTAAAAATTGTTGTAGATAATAATAAAGAACAATATAAATATCCTAGTGCTATTGAGTTCTTAGGTTTAAGTAAATTGATAAAAGAAAAAGGTATTGTAAAATAGGGGAGTATATTATGAAAGAATTAGAAGATGCTTTAGCATATGTTTTAGATATGTTAAATAATGTTTGTGAATTAGCTACAGCATTAAGTATTGTTGATTCTCGTGTAGAATATGAGATTATAGAAAAAGATATATCTGATTTGTATGAGAATTATTCTGTTTATTGTAGTAATTTAAGCTTAGAACAATTAGATTTTATAATTAAGAATTTACAATTGTTTTCTTTAATGAGTGATAAAGAAAATGCTTTAATGGTTTCTTATATTGACCATGCATTAAGAATAGCTTTAAGTGCTCAAAGAATACAAGAAGAAAAAAAACCAAGTTTATAAGCTTGGTTTTTTATTTAAGAAAATAATCAAATATCTTTTTAGAATTATCATCAAATAAATATTCAGGATGCCATTGAACACCAATAATACATTTTTTATTTGGATATTCAACAGATTCAATTATATTGTCATCAGATATAGAACTAATTATTAATTCTTTTAAAGGAAAATTAACGAAATTATGATGAACACTATTAACATTTATTTCATCTTCTTTAAGAATATCTTTTAATAAAGTATTATCTTTTAATATAACTTTATGTTTATATTCGTTGCTTGGAGCATAATGATTTGATGTTTTATTAAATCTTGTCATATCAAAATCATTACGATCTTGAGCAAATATATTACATAACATTTGAAATCCTAAACAAATAGCTAATAAAGGTTTATCATTTTTTATAGCATATTTAATTACATATTCATCTAAATTATTAGCATATGTACCACCAGGAATAATAAATCCATCACATTTATCTAATAAATAATCTATTTTATTATTAACATTATCAGTTCCTGGTTCAATAGAAAAATAATCTATGTCCTCGGTTGGGTGGATAGTAATACATATAACGTCATTATATTTCATTAATGTTCTTCTTAAAGCATCATGAGTTTGAATGATTGTTTGTTTATCTTGATTATAATATGTTCTTCCAACAATACCTATTAGTTTCATAATTATTACCTCTAATTATATTTTATCATTTTTCAGAGCAAAAAAAAATCATTCATCTCTGAATGAAAAACAGAATGGTGCAGGTAACAGGACTTGAACCTGCACGGGTTAACCACTAGATCCTAAGTCTAGCGCGTCTGCCAATTCCGCCATACCTGCAAAATAAATGGTGGATCTTGTAGGACTCGAACCTACGACCGCCCGGTTATGAGCCGGATGCTCTAACCAACTGAGCTAAAGATCCATTGCCACTGCTCTATAAATATAACATAAATATTTTGCCAATGCAATAAGTTTTTAGATAAAAAATAAGGTATTTTTAGTTGAAAAATGGTCTAAATAGGGCAAAAATATGAAAAAAATAGCATTTTTTATCTAAAATGTATGTTTGCGATTTGCATTTTTTTATTAATTGTGTTATTATAGTTCGCAATTCAAGGGGAAAGGGAAGAAAATTATGAAGAGAATTAATTATTTTGTATCATTATTAATGGTACTTGCTGTAGTACTATTTGCTAGTATTACAGGTGTTAGTGCTGCAAGTTCTTTACCAAGTTCAGTAACAACAGATAAACTTGTTGATACTTCAACTGTAAGTGGACTTAAAGAAGTAGAATACATTAAGAATTTCCCAGTAATCGTAAAGACTGCTGAAAATGGAAAATACTTCATGTATTGTATGAATATCGAAGCTACATATGATGGTAACGTTAAATTCGCTGCTGCTGGTACTGTAGCTGATGGTTATTTATACATACTAAATAGCAATCCTAACACAGGTGACAAATATAAAGACTTCTATATTAAACAAATGGCTGTTTGGTATTATGAAGATTATTTGTCAGGTGATAATAATAATCTTGAAAAAGTAGTAAAACAATACATTTACTCACACAAAGATTCAGAAGTAGTTAGTAATTGGATTTATAAGTTAGGCACAGGTGCTATGACTTATACTCAAAAAAGAGGTACTTTATCTATTACTAAACCTGCATCATTAGTTTGGGCAAAACAAGGTGATTATTATGTATCACAAAATATTCAAGTTAATAGTTCTAACTTAAGTGGAAAAATTTCTTATGGATTAAAAAATGCTCCATTAGGAACTAAAATCACTAACGGAACAGTTGCTAATACAATTCAAGTAAAAGTTCCAGCAGGTGCTATTCCAGAAGGTAAAAAGTTAACATTAACTTTAACAGTAAGTGGTGCTTATAATAAGCAAACAGCTTACTATTACTATAATAGTTCTAAATATCAAAAACTATTATTCCAAGATGCTAAAGATTCAAGTGTAGCATTATCTGATTCATATGAAATGACTTTAGTACCTCCTCAAAAGGTTGTATATAAAGTTGAATATGTAATGCATGGACATGGAGATCAAGTTCCAACAGAATACAATATTGAAGATGGTGGAAAAGCTACAAAACCAACTGATCCAAAAGCATCAGGATGGAAATTCGAAGGATGGTATATTGATGCTGCATATACTAAGTTATATGATTTCAATACAGCTATTCACGAAGATAAAGTATTACATGCTAAATGGACTCAAATAGTTTATAAAGCAGAATTCGTAATGCATGGACATGGAGCTCAAGTTCCAACTCAAAATAATATCCCAGATGGTGGAAAAGTTGTTAAACCAGCTGATCCAACAGCTCAAGGATGGAAATTTGAAGGATGGTATATTGATGCTGCATATACTAAACCATACGATTTCAATACTGCAGTTCATGAAAACAAAGTAATTCATGCTAAATGGACTCCAGTAGTTTATAAAGTAGAATTCGTAATGCATGGTCATGGTGATCAAGTTCCAACTCAAAATAATATCCCAGATGGTGGTAAGGCTACTGATCCAAATCAACAAAATGTTGGTGAATGGATATTCGAAGGTTGGTATGAAGAATATGATGCTGCAACAGGTACATATTCAAAACCATATAATTTCAATACTGAAATTCATGAAAATAAAGTATTACATGCTAAATGGTCTAAGAAAGATCCTGAAAGATTCGAAATTCTAATTAGTAAAACTGATGTTACTAAAACTAAAGAAGTAGCTGGTGCTACATTAGAAATATTCGATGAAAATGGTGTTTCTGTAATGTCTTGGGTATCTACTACTGAAGCTAAAAAAGTTTCATTATTACCAGGTGTATATACATTAAAAGAAACTAGTGCACCTACAGGTTATAAATTAACTAGTAAAACTATTACTTTCAAAGTAACTGCTACTGGTGATTTATATGAAAAGAATAGTGGTAATACTTATACTAAAGTTGCTAAAATTGCTATGGTAAATGAATTATTAGATGTTGTATCTATCGTTAAGAGAGATAAAGCAAATGATAAAGTTTTATCTGGAGCAGTATTAGTAATTAAAGATACTAAAAATAATGTTGTTAAGAGATTTACAACAGGTAATGGTGCAACTAACTTTGATTTAGCTGCAGGCGAATATGTATTAGTAGAAGAAACAGCTCCAGTTGGATATGTTAAATCTACTAGTGTTGTCTATTTTAAATTATTAAGTGATGGAACATTACAAGTAAAGAATTCAAAAGGGGAATATGTTGATAGTACAGTAGTAACATTCTATAACGAAAAGAAGAAAGAAGAAGAAGTACCTGTTCCAAAAACAGACTTAGATTCTACTATTTATGTTATGAGTGGTCTTGTATTATTAGCTGGTGGTGTATACTTTGCTAACAAAACTATCAAAGAATACTAAGATTACCCTTAGTATTCTTTTCTGTTTCGCAGGTTGTGTTTTACTTGCGTCACCTTATTTAGGTAGTGTAAAAGAAAATGTGTTCAATCACAAAAATATATTGTTATATGAACATATATTATTAGAAGAAGAAATAGACGAAATCAATGAAGATCCAATAACTGAAGAACCAACAACTAAATCTGTTGAACCAACAACAACTGTAACAACTGCTATTAGTGGTACTACTACAAAAGTTGGTACAACAGAGAAGACAACTGAAAAAACAACAAAAACTACAATTAAGACAACTAAGAAGGATAGTAGAGATAACTATATTGGATATCTTGAAGTACCTGATGTTAAAATTAAGCGTGGTTTTGTATCAATTGATTCTAAGTATAATAGTATTGGTTATAATGTAACCATTATTAAAGGTTCTACAATGCCAGATGTAGATAAAGGAAACTTTATATTAGCTGCTCATAGAGGATCTAGTAAAGTATCTTATTTCGAAAATCTATATAAGTTAAAAGTTGGATCAAAAGCATATGTTACTTATGGTGGTAAGAAATATACTTACAAACTTGTAGAAATATATGAAGTTCCTAAAACAGGAACAATTACTATCGCTAGAGATGGTAGTAAAACAACTCTTACATTGATTACATGTACAAGAAACAACAAGAAAACACAAACTGTATTCAATTATGAGTTAATTAGTGTAAATTAAATAGAAAGGGGTATTTAATATGACAGAACTAAATATTTTAGAAATGTTTAATCATGTTTGGAGTGCTTTAGTAAGTACTAATGGACTAAAACTAATTGGAATAGAATTAATACTATTAATTGTATTTGCAATAGCAAATAAATTCGTTAAAGAAAAAATAGTTAAATATACATTTATTCTTGCAGAATTATTGGTACTAGTATTCTACATATATGATAGTGTTAATTGTTTTCAAATATTTCTTAACAACGTTGTTACTAATATTATGGAAATAATTTATTTTCCAACTCCATTAGAGTTATTTATAGTATTAGTTATATCTTATGCTGTAAGTTATTTCTTTAATAAAAAGAGTGACAACTTTATCCTTAAAGCTTTAAATTATTTAGTGCCAATGATAAATACTTGTCTAGTAGTTGCTATGATTAAATATATTGATATTAAAAGTGTTTCTTTTGACGAGTTTAGTGTATTTACAAATAAGAGCTTAATGAGTCTTAATGAAATAGTTATGATTTTATTTGTAGTTTGGTTATCAGTATTATTCGTTGCTAAAATAAATGGTTTAGTTCTTGCTAAGTTAGAAAGTAAGAAAGCTGTAGAAGCCGAAGAACCAGAATTAGTTACTGTTCATATTGATGCGTTAGACGAACCTAACTTCGTATATGATGAAGAAGAGGGAGAAATCGAAATGCCTCGTCTAAAAGCTAGTTATACAACTTATAATTAAAATAAATAAAAATCACTTCATTGAAGTGATTTTTTTATTCGTTAGTTTCTGGTACTTGCTCCTCTTGTTGTTGTTGTTGTTGTTCAAGCTCTTGTTGTTCTTCCTCAAGTTCTTGCTTTTGTTCTTCGGTTAATTCTTCTTCAGTAATAGGTTTTACTTCTTCCTCTTCATCAGGATCTTCGATAGGATTATCTTCGATTAGAACAGCATGTAATACAGTACGATTAACATGTTGATAACAAGTAGATAGAGTTAATATTTTACTATTAGTATTAACTTTTACACCAAAGTCATGAATACTTTTTTCTGTTACTTGTTTTAGCCATTCTTTCTTTTCTTCTTTAGAAGTAAATGTTGTAGCTAAATAATGACTTGTTTTAGGTACCATATAGATAGAGAATACTTTCCATTTCATATTCTTATCTACAGTATTAAATGTAATGGTTAAATTCTTTTCTTTAGTATACCATTCTTCTTCAAGAATATTTTTAAGAGTACCAAACATAATACCAACTTTAATATTATGACCATATATAATAGTATTATCATTTAATTCTTTTAGATTATTTCTACTATCAGCATATATCCAGCCCATAACATTTTTCTTTTGATTAAAATCTCTTTTTAAGTAATAATTTTCATCATCTTTTCTTTGAACTACTGGATATTGAATACGAGTTCCTGGTACTTTTAACCAACCAACAGTATCAGGATTAATAGCTAATAATTTATCAAATACTTGGTTATATCTTGTATAGTAAGATGATGTTGTTTTCTTTTTCTTAGTAGTTGTTTCAGCCGGAGTATTACTCTTAGCTGTAGTAGTAGTTTCTTCTTCATAATCTAAAAAATCATCAGAATTATCATATAAATCTTCGATTATGTTATTAACTTGATCCATTTGAGCATTAATCTTTTGGGTATCTTTGAATTGATTTAAGGTAATAGTTCCACCAACAATTAGAGCTATTAATATAACTATATTAAAGATATAAGCTAATGCTTTTAAGTTAACTTGTTTTAGGAAATTTTCACTTTTATATTCATTAGAATAATTCATTTTAAATTGAATATTATTTTCGAATAATGTTTTATATTTCTTTTTTAAGCTTATAACAGATTTATATATATCATCAACATCATTATTTTTTTCATTTATTTGAATAGTAATATTATGACAATTAAATTGTTCTAATATTTGTAATAAATTATCTAATGTTTGTTTAGAAAAATGTAATATTTTTATTAAACGTAATTTATTATTTATACCAATAAATGTTTCTAAATCACGCATTTCATTATTATCTAATTCATGATTAATAACTATCATACGTTTATAATATATTTCAGAATAATTATTTAACATATTATCTTTCATGAATTCGGATTGAAATTCAATTTTATGTCTAGTTTTAACAATCATTTTTTTATTGACATATAGACGATCTATTAGATAATTATCCATTTCGAAACATTCTATTTCCGTAACATATTTATTATCGAGTAATTCTAAGAATATACTGATATTTATTTTTTCATCATGAGCAAATATTATTTTATTAATATGTTCCCAATGATTTACTAAATTCATAACAAGTAGGGCATAACTATTATTTTCTATTTGAATAGTAGTTACTTCGTTCTTAAGAATAATAACGTTTATGAAACTGGCTACTAGTTCGATATTCTTTTCGATGTATTCAGTTGAGAATTTTAAATCAGCAAGATTAAAGATATTAGTTTGATTTAATGATTTATAATTAATATCTTTTTTTATCTCAGAGATTACAATTGTATCGCCAGTTATTTTAAAATCGATATTTGTAGTCATTTCATACCTCCTTTATTATACATATATAATATTAACATATATTATGGTATTTTTCTAGATAGTCGTGTTTTTATTGAATAAATATTTTTATTGATATATAATAAATTTGGTGGGGCGGTAGCATGGGAAATACTTATAATACTTTAAAATGTATAATGGGTAATGATAATATTTCACTTGATGAAGTATATTCTTCCTTCTATGTTACTGGACTAGAAGAGTTTTTATCTGTTTTAAAGGAATTTTTAGCAGAAAATATAAGTGAATTAATAAAGAATGATACCTTCTTTAGCGAATATCATTCTTTTTTATATGTTTTAAGTGGGTTAATCGAAGATACAGATGATTTATATAAATTAAGAAATTTTGTAAATGATACAATTAAAAATTTAAAAGAATTAAATAAAAAATATAATAAGAAAATAGATAATATTAAAAAAGATGGAATATATTATAGAACTTGTGAAACTATAAATAAGTTACAAAGAAATATTGATAGTATTAATTTCCATATTCAAATGAATGAAGAACCTGATGAATTACATATGTTATTATTTGTTATTAATGAATTAAAGAATCCGGATTATTTATTTTATTTATTTGAAACTAGACCAGATTTAGTAAATGTTAAAACAGATAAAGGTATTAGTATATTTAATGGAGTATGTTTAGATTATTTAAATAATATTAATACTATGAGTAAAGAAGATATTAAGTATTATAAAAGAATTATTACTTTATTTTTAGAGAATCCTAATTTAAAGATAAATGATGGAGAATTAGTAGGTATTTTAATGGAAGCAGAAAGAACATTAAGACATGTTTCTATTGAAGGAAGACAAAATATTAATTTCTTAATTAATGAAATAAATTCCCATTATACAACTATTAATGCAGATGCTAAGAAAACATCATTAGATTATCTTAAAAAAGAGTGCCCAGTAGATATTCTAACTAATTTATCTAATAGAAGTAAAAGAGAAAGAATCAATTTAAAATCTTTATTTACGATAAGTATAGATAGATCTAGTAGTAATAAAATTGGCGCTAATATGTTGTTTGATGATGCGTTTTCCTTCGTTAAATTAGGTAATGGAGATGCAATACTTTATGTTCATGTTCCAGATGTTGATTTTTATGTAAAAAAAGATTCAGAAACAGATAAGTTTATGAGAAGTTTAGGAGAATCGGTTTATATTAGAAATAATAGAACACATTTACTTAATCCAACTTTAGGAAATTTATGTTCGTTAAAACAAGGAGAAGTTAGACCAGCAATAACATTTAGAATGTTATTAGGTCCAAATGGAGAAATAAAAGATATTAATTTCTTTGAGAGTGTAATAAATGTTAACTATAATTTATCAACAAAAGAAGCATTAACTTTTATGACTAATAATTCAGATAAGAGATTATTTATTCTAAATGATATGTTTGATTATGCTAAAGAAATGCGTAAGAGAAGAAAAGAAACAATAGGTAAAAGAAGTAAATCCAATATAATAATTGATGAATTTAATGTGGGTACGGATATGGGAACAGCAATGTATTTCCAAGATCAAGATATAATATTCCCATATAAGAATTTTGAAGGAAAGAGAAGTCCTTTCAGTAGAGATGATGTAGCAAGAATTGGAGAATTCTTAGATCATCATGAATTAAGCGAAGAACAAAGAATATTATTAACTGGTATTTTTGATGCAAATCATAGAGTATATTATGATACAGTAAATCATGGTAATAATTCGTTTGGTGGAGTAGCTATGGGAAATGTAGGTAATCCACTTAGAGAATATATTTCTTTAGAAACATTAAGATTAATCAAAGATTTAATAATTAATAAAGAAGGAAATATAGATTATTGGGAAAGTCGTGTAGAAAGAGATTGTATTGAATTTACGGAAACGACAGCAAGAATAAAAACATTATATAAGTAATATAAGTTGCATTATTAAAATAAAGGTGTTAAAATAAGTTGGAAATCAGTGATAAAGGACGAGATTTCTATAAGATACTTTAAAGAGAGTCTATGGTTGGTGTGAGTAGATAGGTTATTATGGAAGTTACTACCTTTTAGAGAGTTTAATACACTCCGGGTAAAACCGTTATATTAAGTAAGTTAAAATAGGGATGGTACCGTGCTTTTATGCACTCCTGGTATTATCTCTTTTTTTTGTCATTGATTGAGGAAGGAGGAGCAATAGTGAAAGTTAACGTTGATAATTATCGAACCTTAAGTATGAGAGAGTTCTTACTAGATTATGTATTAGTAAAAGAACATTATGAAGAAGAAGATTTAAAAGAATGGGAAAATGCTGTTAATAAATTAGAGAAGAATAAAGCAACCCATTTAGACTTATCAGAACTAGGTATTGGTTATTTAGTTAGAATCCCATATGAAGCTATATCAGAAGATGATATTAGAATGGGTAATGTATTATTAGTGGAAGATTTTAAGAGTACACCTAAACATAAAAGAGTTGCTCCATATTTAAGACCTTCGCTAGTCAAAGAAAGAGAAGAAAGAAAAGGAAAGAGGAAATAAAATGGTAAATTTTTTAGAAGATAAGGAATTAAATACATTAAATCATAGTTGTGCACATTTAATGGCGCAAGCAATAAAACACTTATATCCAGAAGCTAAATTCTGGGTTGGACCAGTTGTAGAATCTGGTTTCTATTACGATATTGATTTAGGAGATAAAGTAATAGTTGAAGAAGATCTTGAAACTATTAGTAAAGAAATGAAGAAAATAGCTAAAGATGGAAAGAGAATTGTTCGTAATGAAATTAGTAAAGAAGAAGCATTAGAACAATTTAAAGATGATCCATATAAATTAGATTTAATTAGTCGTATGGATGAAAATGAACAAGTAATATCTACTTATACACAAGGTGATTTTACAGATTTATGTAGAGGACCACATGTAGATACAGTTAAAGAATGTAAGAATTTTAAATTAATTAAATATAGTGGTGCTTATTGGAAGGGAGACGCTAATAACAAAGTATTACAAAGAATATATGGTGTATGTTTCCCAACTGAAGAAGAATTAAATGCTTATCTAGAAGAATTAGAAGAAGCTAAGAATAGAGATCATAGAAAATTAGGAAAAGAATTAGGAATTTATATGATGTCTGATTTAGTTGGTAGAGGATTACCAATGTATTTACCTAATGGATTTACTTTATGGAATATATTAGAAAATTATATTAGAAATAAAGAAATAAGAAGAGGTTATTTACATGTTCAAACTCCACCTCTAGGAAATGTAAATTTATATAAGACTTCAGGACATTTAGAGCATTATAAAGATGCAATGTTTCCAATAATGCAAGTTGAGGATGAAGAATATGTTTTAAGACCTATGAATTGTCCTCATCATATGGTAATGTACTCAAATGATATTCATTCATATAGAGATTTACCTATGAGAATTGCAGAAATAGCTAGAGATTGT